>Ga0209803_1000038_pt1 | contig 73295 bp, 74 predicted proteins | sample GraSoiAngelo_138_FD_185895 | JGI IMG/M metagenome (GOLD analysis project Ga0209803, IMG submission 185895) | Grasslands soil microbial communities from the Angelo Coastal Reserve, California, USA - 14_0929_09_40cm (SPAdes) (version 2) | ecosystem: Environmental > Terrestrial > Soil > Grasslands ...
GCGCACTGGTAAGGCTCCGGAACGACTCCGAAGCCGGATCGTCAGCATTCAAGACGGCGGTTTTCTCGATGTCCTTTTGGGCGGAGACAAGCATCGAGAACAGGCGGCCCTTCGCCGAGATGTACGCTTCTAGTGTCTGATGGAAGTCCAGGTGGTCGGCATAGAGGTTCGTGAAGACGGCAACATCGAAGTCGCATTCATCGACACGGTGAAGGGCAAGGCCGTGCGAGGTCGCTTCGATCACGCCCCAGCGACAGCCGGCCTCGACCATTTCGCTCAGCATCTGCTGGACCTCGGGCGATTCCGGGGTGGTGAATCGTCCGGTGTCGGGGAGGAGCCGATCGGCGACTCGGCACTGGGCGGTACTGATGAGGCCGGCTGGTTCATCGACCGAAGAGAGCATGTGGTGGAGCAGATGCGAGACGCTGGTCTTGCCATCGGTGCCCGTCACACCGACCGTGCGCAAGCGCCGAGCCGGGTACCCGGCGAGTGCTGCCGCGATCCGGGCAAGTGCCTGGCGCGTGTCCGGCACGATGAGGGCGGGTGCCCGCGATTCGCCGAGAAACGATGACCATTTCTGCTCGCGATCCACCTGAAGTGCAACGGCAGAAGCTCCCGCCGCGAGCGCCTGCTTCAGATAATCGTGGCCGTCGGATTTGAAGCCGACTATTGCCACGAAGATCGACCCGGGCGTGGCCGATCGAGAGTCGTACGAGGCCGAAGTAATCTCCGGATCGCTTATCTCGCTCTGGAATACTGTGTCCGGGAGATTGGTCACCAGTTCGGCGAGTCGCATGATCTCACAAGGGAAACGGCGCGCAAGTGGTCTGGGTTGCGGCGTACGGGCGTTGGCTTGCTCCGCCCATAAGCGTAACAAGCCCAGCAGACCTGTAGGCCGAGTTCTGTCCCCGACATGTCGGGGGGCGATCATCAATCTAGGACCCTAATTGCTCAGGGCCTCAAGCGGCCAACCCGAGGGTTTGGGCCGGGCGCCCTTAGCACCCTCCTATTTGGCCTTGCTCCGCGCAGGGTTTGGCCGGCCCGCGGTTCGCGCCGCCGCCGGTGGGCTCTTACCCCACCATTTCACCCTTCCCCGACGCGTCGGGGGGTATGTTTCTGTGCCACTTTCCGTCCCCAGTTGCTTGCGCAGCCGGGGCCTGGGTGTTACCCAGTGCGCTGCCCGGAGGAGCTCGGACCTTCCTCTCCGATAGGATCGAAGCGGTCGCCCGGCCTGCTGGACTTTATCCATCATATCATTCTGCATCAGTTCGACCGGTCGAGCGCCTGGTTCGCTAGCTCGTCCGCCCGCTTATTCATCGCCCTTGGTATCGAGTCCACGTCGAACTCTTTGAAGCGGCGGCGCAACTCCATTACTCGCGCGAACATCGGCTGCAGGCGCGGGTTACGCACCTTATACCGATGTTCGAGCTGCCGAACGACTAGTTCGGAATCCATACGGAGGCTGACCTGAGAGACGCCGAGCGCCAGCGCTGCTTCCAGACCGGCGATGGCCGCTTGATACTCGGCCTCGTTGTTGGTGGCCCGGCCAATACGCCGCGAAATCGTATGGATTTCGCGACCCGCGGTGTCATAGATGACCGCGCCAATAGAAGCGGGGCCGGGATTCCCTCTGGAAGCGCCGTCCGTATAGACGACTACTCGATTCTGGACATTTTGAGTCAGGGCTTGAGCACCATCTCGATCCGATCGTCCTTGACAACAACGCGGTCAAGCACGGTGCGGATCAAGTCGCGCCGTTCGCCAAATGCCAGGGTACCCCAGTCCTCCCCTAGCCGCCGAAGCACATTATCATGCTGCCGCCGCCTCTCGGCCTCGGACGCCTGAAGCTCCGCCAGCTTGTGCGACTCCATGAGCCGCTCCTCCAACTGCAGCTGCTCGCTCGCCAGATTTAGTCCTAGAGAGCGCAACTTCTCTTGGTTCATCCGCCCGGAGACGGCCGATTCCAGATACTCCTCCAGCCGCCTGTCCAGGCGCTTCGCTTTGTCCCGCAATCGGCGGATTTGCGCCTCCGCCTCCCCCACCGCCAGGGCACCATTGCCGGCCGTTTTCGTCGTCCGGGATCCGCCCGGCTTCAGGCCGCGACGCACTTCCTCCTCGAGTTCGTGCGCCCTTCTGGTGTGATAATCGCATAGACTTCTATTCGTACGTGATTCACATTGGTAGTATCGGTATTGCGCCGACCGGGTCATGCCGTCCCTTCGCCGCTGCCAGCGTTGCTTGCGGGTGACCCCGATCATTTTGTTACCGCAGTAGCCGCAGTAGGTAATGCCCGAGAGCAAAAACGGCGACATCCTTCGACCTTCCGAGACTGGGCGCCGTTGGTCCAACCGCTCTTGTACGCGCTGGAAGTCCTCCTGGCCTATGATCGCCGAGTGGCTCGCCGGAACCCGCACTCCGAACCGCGAATAAGTGCCAACGTAGGCTCTGTTTCTTAGAATGTCCCGCACCGTCACCATGCTCCAGAGCCCGCCTTTCCGAGTGCGGAATTGCTCGTCATTGAGACGGCGGGCAATGCGTCGGATGCCGAGGCCATCTTTCAGGTAAAGGCGAAAGATATATCTGACAACCGACCCTTCGATGGGGACGATCACCAGGCGCCTGCGCATCCCCACGCGATATCCGTAAGGTGGCCGGCCAAGCACCTCGCCTCTTACGGCCTTTTGACGCATGGCCGCCTTTACACGCTCTCCAACGCTGCCATTGCTTCGGTTGCGCGACCAAATCCGAAGCAGGTCCGTGGCCAGATCGGCCTCATCGTTCAAGCTAATAATCGGCACGCCGAGACTCGCCAATTGGAAGTAGCGTCTGACGGCCTCAGTTGGCCCGCTTCCGAGGCTCATCAGATCAGACACTGCGACGAGTAGAAAACCCTGCGGGCTCTGTAGGCGAACAAACTCCAGCATCTGCCTGAAGCCGCGCGCTTCCGGTCGCGAGCCGGGGTCCAGGAAAGTGGCAGCCGCCTCAAAACCGTTGCTTTTGCAGAACTCGAGGAACGACTCGCTCTGTTCAGCCAGACTGCGGCTCTCCGTCTCCCGAAAGTATCCGACCGCTCGCATGCTAACTCACAAGCAGAATTCGTTCGCAGCTTACGCACTGGACAAGCCCGATACCGCTGCGGGCCTTCTGTAGCAAGGACATCGGTAACGTAATCCTGCACCCCTGGCACATGCCCCGTTCAACCCTCGCCACAGCTTGTCCTCTATGACGGTCTCGCAAGAGCTGGTAGAGCCTCAGACTCGAAGCATCAACCGCCGGCAACTGGTCCCGGCGTCTTGTCTCGAGATCGGCGATCTCCCGCTCAAGCTGTGATTTCTCCCCGAGCAGCGCCGCCTGGTCGCGCCGCCAGACAGCTTCCTTTTCCGCCAACCCCGTCTGCTCACTACCCAGAAGCGCTTCCGCCTCTTCGATCTCAACAAGCAGGCCCAGAAGCGTGTCTTCCCGCTTGGCGACCTGCGCCTTCAGAGAGGATAAATCGGCATTGAGATCGGTCAGTTCCTTGGGATTGCGAATGCTTCCTCCGTACAACTTGCCCTCGACTTCGGTCGCCTTTCCCCTTGCGTCGTCGACAGACCACTCAGCGTCGTGGAGCCGGGAGCGAAGCTGCGTCAGTACCTCTTCTCTCACTGCCACGTCTTGTCTAATAGCAATCAATTCTTCACTTTCTCCCATTTGAGCCTCGACATCCGTCAGCCTCGCCCGGGCCCTGTCTAGGGCCTGATCAGTCTCTTGCAGGGCAAGGACATCAGGAGCGGTCGTCATTTAAGCAAAGGCAAAGACATACGGCCTAAGGAGCATGGAATGGACAACTTCCGGAGGCGGATTATAGACTTAGGCTGGAGCCTTTTGCAATAAGACTTGACTACTTCCCGAATTTATCGAGAGCGATCCAAGTCACGATTCTTGCCGGTACTCCAATGCGAATCAATGTCCTCAACGAACTGCGTCAGCCGGTCGGAACCGCTACCGTTTTCGACTTGGCTGAACCGGCGATTCGTCTCGAAGACATCGATATAAGCAGCCTGTCCGGTGCCTTAACGCTCGTCCGCACGAATCGAGGCCTCCTTGCAACTCTGAAGGCCTCAGCGATAGCTTCTGAAAACTGCGCGCGCTGCCTAATTCCCACCGACTGCGCCGTCCCGATCGAGTTCGAAGAGGAATTTATTCCCGTTTTGGATGCGAGCACGGCCAGACGGATCCGCGTGAGCAACAGCGACGACGGCTTCCGCATTGGGCCCGACTTCATGCTGGACCTGGGTGAATCCCTACGCCAGTACATGCTAATGTTAGAGCCGCAAAAGCCGCTCTGCCGGCCCGACTGCGTCGGCCTGTGCCCATCGTGTGGCGCAGATCTAAACGTCCTGTCCTGCGGGTGCACCCCAACGTTTGACGAGCGATGGGGTGTCTTGGCTGGGCTCGACGCCAACATAAAGGAAGGGTCTTGACCGATGCCGCCACTGCCGAAGAAGAAGACTTCTACGTCCCGTAAGAGGCGGCGCCGGTCGCACCTCAGCGTCTCCTTGCCGCAGCTCGTCACCTGCCCCCAGTGCCGCAGTCCGCGGCCGTCCCATCACGCCTGCCCCGTCTGCGGCACATATCGAGGGCGTGACGTGCTCGCTGTCGGGGAGGCGCGGCGACGGCCACCACGCACCTAGATCACGTCTCGCTCTCGATGAGCGCATGCTATACTTCGCCTGACCATGCGACGTGGACTCCTTCTGTTATTGGTTCCGGTCAGTCTCATCCTGGCAGCCGCGGCCGCGATAACCTACTTTGTTTGGTGGGACGCGACTCATTGCACCTTCTGCCGCATGCGCCTGGATGAGTTCGGGCGTTGCCAGAACCCGGACTGCCATCTCGGCCGGCTGACTCGAGAGCAGGATGCCGCTCGCGTCTGATTAGACCTCAGCATGACGCAAGCGCAGAGCGATATTTCCGTTTCGATCAAGGCCCTTCACCAGCTCCCGATTGATTCTCAGCTGGCGCTGCTATTTCCAGGCCAAGGCGCACAGAAGCTCGGCATGGGGTTCGAGGCGTCGCAGTCGTCCCCGAGCGCGAAGGCCGTGTTTCAGACAGCAGACGAGGTGCTGAGGACCAAGCTTAGCCGCCTTTGCTTCGAAGGCCCCGAAGAGGAACTCACTCGAACTGTCAACGCCCAGCCCGCCATGTTGACCGCTTCTCTTGCGATTCTTGCTGCCGCTTTGGACTCCCGTACCCTCCATAAGAGACCCGCGTTCGTAGCCGGGCACAGCCTGGGAGAGTACACCGCTCTTGTGGCAGCGGGTTCGCTCCTCTTCGCTGATGTCCTGCGGCTGGTACGAGAGCGCGGACGGCTGATGGAAGAAGCGGGCACCGAGAACGCTGGGACGATGGCGGCCATTGTTGGACTATCCGAAGAGACCGTGAGCGACGTATGTCGGCTCTCCGGAGCAGAGCAATGCAACTTCAACGCCCGCACCCAAACGGTAATCGGGGGAGCGCCCGAAGTCGTCGATACTGCCTGCCGGCTGGCCAAAGAGCGTGGAGGCAGGGGCCTGCCGATGAAGGTGGCGGGCGCTTTTCATACATCCCTTATGGGAAGCGCGGCGCGAAATTTCGAGAGCGTACTACAGAGGGTCAACGCCCAGGAACCTGCGATACCGGTCGTGGGTAATGTGGCGGCCAAGCCTATCGCGTCGGCGGCCGACCTGACCTCTGAACTCGGCCGGCAGATGGCGACGCCCGTCCGCTGGTACCAGTCCATCCTGTACATGATTGACGCGGGCGTCGGTACGTTCGTGGAAGCAGGCCCAGGACAGACGCTCATTACAATGCTCAAAAGAGACTTCCCAGAATTGACGCTAATATCACTCGATCGGCCCTCCGTTCCCGCCGCCGCATCTCATGTTTGATCTGAACGGCCATGTGGCCTTGGTGACCGGCGGCTCGCGCGGGATCGGCAGCTCCATCTGCCGTCATCTGGCACGCCATGGTGCTGCGGTGGCGGTAAACTACCACAAGAGCGAAGAGCAGGCGCACAGTTTGCGTAAGGAGATCGAAGATGCCGGCGGGCGCGCGCTGGCTGTCCGCGGAGACGTTCGCGTGCCGGAAGACACCGAACGCATGGTCCAGGAGACAATCGATGGCCTAGGGCGCCTGGATGTGCTCGTGAACAACGCCGGCTTCAATCGAGACACGCTGTTGCTGCGAATGTCCCTCCAGGACTGGGACCAGGTGATGGACTTGAATCTAAGAGCGGTCTTCCTATGCACCAAGGCCGCCTTGCGGCCGATGATGCGTGAGCGCTGGGGCCGCATCATCAACATCGGCAGCGTCTCCGGTCTTGCCGGCAACGCCGGGCAGGCAAACTATGCCGCAGCTAAGTCCGGGCTGATCGGATTCACGCGGGCCGTGGCCAGGGAGATGGGCTCCCGCAACATCACGGCCAACCTCATTATGCCGGGACTGGTCATCACCGAGCTGACGAAAGACATACGCAAGGAAATAGTTGAAGGTGTAAAGCAGCGCTTGTTGATCGACCGCTTTGGCACGCCTGAGGATATCGCCGCGACTGTCGTGTTCCTAGCCTCCGACGGCGGGTCGTATATAACCGGGCAAGTGCTCGCTGTCGACGGCGGACTGGGCCTTTAGCCATGAGCGGCAAAAGAAGGAAGGCGAGGATAGCCGCCTTGCAAGCTCTATTCGAGCTGGATAGCGTGGGACATCAACCGGAACAGACCATCGCCCGGCAGTTCGGAAGGTTCCCCCCCTCCACAGAAGTGAAGGAGTTCGCCCAGGAGCTTGTAACCGGAGTTCTGACTCATAAGGAGCAGATAGACAAGACCATCGAGAATACCGCCCCCGCCTTTCCGATTGATCAGTTGCCCGTCATTGACCGCAATATACTCAGGCTTGCGATATATGAAGTCCTCATCGATAATAGGGTGCCAATGCGAGCCGCGATAAACGAGGCCGTGGAATTGGCCAAGGATTTCGGCGGCGAGAAATCCCCGAGGTTCATCAACGGAGTACTGGGCTCCGTTAGTGTGCTAACCACGCGTTAAAGGCCAAGGAGGTACTAGGTGGCCACGGTCTTCGAGCGAGTACGAAAGATAATAGCGGAACAACTGGGCGTTGAAGAAGGCGAAATTACACCGCAGACCTCCTTCGTTGACGACCTTAACGCCGACTCGCTCGACCTGGTGGAGTTGATCATGTCGCTCGAAGAGGAGTTCAGCAAGGCGGGTAAGACGATCGAGGTTTCTGACGAAGACGCCGAAAAGATCATCACCGTTCAGGACGCGGTCAACTACATCCAGGAGCACGGCATTACCGACGACGACGCCTGACCCTGCCCACGCCTAGCGCAGACAGGTGGCGAACAGGCGCAGGCTCGGCCAAAGCTGACCGGAAGACCGCCTTCGCGATATCGAAAAGCGAAGTCTCAGCGCGACTGGTAATCGCCGATCCAGTGCGCCCACGGCAACCGCCCACGAAGCGAGTCGATTAGCCGTTCATCGCCGGTCCAGAACTCGCAACCTCCCGACTGAGCGACCGCGAGATACTGGGCATCGTATGCGCGCGGCCGGTCGAAAGCAGTTGCTATGTCATATGCGCGGCGCTGAAGATCGTCGCTGTCGTCGACGAGGAACACGGGCCACCTGAGGTAGTGGTCGAGCGCGCGACGTCCGTGGTCCGGCGTTACATCCCGGCGGTACACGGCGAGTCGTATAGCCGAGGTTACCTCCGGCCGAAAGATGGGCGGAACAATCATCTCTACATCATCCTCGATCCACTGCCGACGGATGGCCAGCGCGGACGGAGTAAACCGCTCACCGATGACCCAGGAAATCGCGAGGCTCGCGCCAATGCAGACGCTGCCTGCCAAAGTCTAGGCTTCCTCACGGACTTGCCGCACGAGTCCCGCCACGTCGATGGGCCCATACGTAGCCAACGTTTCAAGGCTCAACTCTTGGTCTTCTTCCAACTGGTGGAGCAGCTCATCTCTGGTGTACCGCCTCCGCGACTCCCGCGTCGGCTCTGTATCCTGATGGCCGAGCCGGCTCACGTCATCAACTGAGATGAAAAGCTGGTTTCCCAGTTTTCTTGCTGGAAGCTTGCCGCTCCATATCCAACGACGGACCGTCTCCTCTGAACGGCGACATTGGTGGGCCACTTCGCGGACCGTTAGAAGCTGATCACTCATGATGTAGTATTCTACTACATGTCCGCAATACTTGATACCTACCTGCCCACCGCAAGGGACGAACCAATGAGCGACTAAGGACAACTCCCCGTCTGTTGCGAGAACGTAGCTTATAATGAGCCTGCGCGATGAACTTTCTCGGCGTCGGACCTCTCGAAGTCGCACTCGTGGCGATCGTCGCCGTTATTGTCCTTGGGCCCGAACGAATACCCGGCGTTGCGGTCCAACTTGCCCGGGCCGTGCGTTACATGCGCGGTTACGCCACCGACGCGACCGCCGACATCCGCAAAGAGCTTCAGGAGTTGACGAAAGAGTACGATGAGGTCCGCAAGGAGCTGAACGAGTTCAGGTCCAGCATCGGCGGCGGGTTCTCCAATATCGCCGACGAAGTGGACCGGACTCTCCGCGCCAGTCAAGAAAAGCCGGCGGTCAGGTCCAGCAGCGAGGCGCCGATAATCGAACCGGGCGGCGAACCACCGCCGAAATCGAGCGGTCCTTCGACCCATCCCTAGTGGCAGTTTCCGACTACTGACTCTCCATGACGAGCGTCGCGCCACCCGGACCGCCCCAAGACAGGCCGGAAACGGAGAGGAGCGAGCGTTATCTAACACTCGTGGAACACCTCCAGGAACTGCGGCGAAGGCTGATCATCTGCTCCGTCGCCGTGGTGGTTGGCCTCTCCATCTCCGCCTACTTCACCGGCGACCTGTTGCGATTCTTGAAGCATCCAGCCGAGGAGCGTAGCCAAGACTTCCGTCTGGTCTTCCTCGAGCCGTTCGAGAGTTTCGTCACTTATTTCAAGATCGCTCTGATGAGCAGCATTGTCCTCGCGATGCCCGTGATCATGTACCAGATTCTCGCCTTCGTAGCACCGGGCCTGAAAGCGAACGAAAAGCGCTGGTTATACGGCACCGTCGCTGGTTCGGTAGGGCTGTTTCTCGCAGGGGTTGCCTTCGCCTATTATGTCGCGCTGCCGCCGGCCCTGGGCTTCCTGCTCAATTTCCAGAACGACATCGCCGAGCCACAGATCCGGCTCGGAAGCTACTTCGACTTCGTGCTGCGGTTATTGTTCTGGACCGGCGTTGCCTTCCAGACGCCTTTGATCGTCATGTTTCTCGCGCGTCTACGCATCGTAACCGCGCGCCGGCTGATCGGTTGGTGGCGGTTCGCGATAGTGGGCGCATTCGTCGTCGCGGCAGTGGTCACGCCGACGCCTGACCCAGTGACTTGCACGATTGTCGCGTTGCCGCTGATCGGGCTTTATTTTCTTGGGGTGGCGCTCGCCGTCGCGGTACAGCCCCGCGGGCCTCCAACAGCTCGATAAGCTTGTTGACCCGCCGCAAGACGGACATTATCATCAACCAAAGTGATTGAGCTTGAGCAGCTTTACCGCCGCGTAGCCAATTGCACAGACTGCGGACTCTGCGGCACGCGCACTCAAGCTGTCCCCGGAGAGGGCCCACCAGACGCGGACGTTATGTTCGTGGGAGAAGGCCCCGGCTTTCATGAAGACCAGCAGGCGCGCCCATTTGTCGGTCCCGCAGGAAAACTCCTAGAGGAGTTGCTCGCATCGGCTGGGCTGCGACGCAGCGACGTCTATATCACGAACGTCGTCAAGTGCCGGCCGCCGAACAATCGTGATCCCTTGCCTGCTGAAATAGAAGCTTGTCGCAAGTACTTGAGCCTGCAGATACAGACGATTGACCCGAAACTGATCGTGACGCTGGGGAGATATTCGCTGGCCTGGTTCTTTCCGCGCGACTCGATAAGCAAAGTGCACGGACACCTGCGCCGGCAGAACGGGATGCATTACCTTCACATGTACCATCCCGCCGCGGCGCTGCACGCGGGTAATCTTCGCAAGACAATCGAGGACGATTTCCGAAGAATACCTCAGGCGCTGGAGAAGGTTCGCCAGGCGGAGCAGCCGGTCGCTGTGGCCGAACTCGCGCCGGACCAGATGCGCCTATTCTAGATAGACATGGCCGATAACCTGAGGGTCATCCCCCTCGGCGGGCTGGGGGAGATCGGCAAGAACATGATGGTTCTGGAGCTTGCCGACGACCTGATCCTGGTCGACGCCGGGCTCATGTTTCCGGATGAAGAGATGCTTGGCGTGGACCTCGTCATCCCCGATGTCTCTTATGTCACGGAGCGGATCAGCAAGCTACGGGGAGTGCTCATTACCCACGGTCACGAGGACCACACTGGAGCGCTGCCTTATGTCCTTCCCCGCCTTCGCCTGCCAAACGGCAAAATGCCGCCGATCTACTGTACCCGGCTTACCCGCGGTCTGATCGCGGTGAAGCTAGAGGAGCATCGTCTCGACAAACAAGCAGATCTGCGCGTCGTTCGGCCGGGCGAGCGAGTCAAGCTGGGCAGGTTCAACGCCGAGTTCATACATATCACTCACAGTATTCCGGACTCGGCAGCGCTTGCCATTCAGACTCCGGCGGGGACGGTCTTCCATACCGGCGACTTCAAGTTTGACCACACGCCGGTCATGGGAGAGCCACCCGATCTGACCCGCATTGCGGAGATCGGTCGCCAAGGCGTTGCTCTTCTCTTCTCGGATTCGACATACGCGGATACGACCGGCTATACGCCGTCCGAGCGAAGCGTTTCGGAAACGCTTGACAGGATCATGGCGAACGCGTCGGGCCGGGTGATCGTAGCCACGTTCGCGAGCCTGATCTCCCGCATTCAGCAGGTCATTGATGCCGCGACCAAACACGACAGAAGAGTGTTCATAACGGGCCGCAGCATGCTCGACAACGTGAAGATGGCGATCGATCAGGGTTACCTCTCCGCGACCGGAGATGTGCTCGCGTCGCTGGACAAGATGAAGAAGCTCGCGCCGGAGAAAATCGCCATTATCACCACAGGCGCACAGGGCGAGCCTACGTCCGCACTCGTGCGGATGGCGAACCGCGATCACCGGCACATCGAGATTCAGCCGGGCGACACCGTCGTGCTGTCCTCTTCGCCGATCCCCGGCAACGAGCTGCTCATCAACCGCACGATCGACAACCTCTACCGTCAGGGCGCAGAGGTGCTCTTTAGCCGCATCGCGAGCGTCCACGTCCGCGGCCATGCGGCTCAGGAGGAGTTGAAGCTCATGATCGGCCTGGTGAAGCCGCGGTACTTCGTGCCGGTGCACGGCGAATACCGGCATCTCTGGATGCACTCGATGATCGCGCGCTCGATGGGCTTGCCGGCGGAAAACGTCTTCACGCTTGAAGACGGCGACATCCTGGAGCTCGATGCGAAGGGCGCCCGCGTAGCCGGCCGAACGTCGGCCGACTGGGTTTATGTCGACGGTCTGGCGGTCGGTATCGACCGCATTGTGCTTCGCGACAGAGCCCACCTGGCGGGCGATGGCGTGATAGTCGCCATCGTGGCTATAGACAGGCAGACGGGTAAACCTATCGGACGCCCTGACGTTGTATCAAGGGGATTTATCGAAAGCGAAATGTCGGACGGACTTATGGAAAGGGCCAAGGACGTCGTGGTGCAGGCATTAGGCGGAGGCGCGCACGTGGCTAATAAGGCAGACTTCAACACGCGCGTGCACGACGCCCTATCTCGCTTTCTGTTTGAGGAGACGCGGCGCAGGCCGATGGTGCTTCCAGTAAGCGTTGAGGTCTAGCCCGCAACGTGCCCGTCAAAACAAAATCGCGTACGACTACAAGGACTACAAGCTACCGTCCCAGACAGAGCGGCGTTCGCCGCCGTGCTTCGCGGCGGCAGGCTCACTTCGGCGCCGCAATACAGAATTCACAGCACTACTGGCTTGGAATCGGCGCTGCCGCCGTCTTGGCTGTCGCGGCGTTTCTGCTCGCCGCGTACATAATAGACGGCGTCGAGTACGTCGTCAGTTTGTTCGGGCTCTCGCTTGTGCTGCTGATCGCGGCGATCGGCATCGATGTAGCACTCGTCCTGCGGCACCCCGAGCTGGACGATCGTCTTCTGAGGCGATGGGCCGGCGCGCATGTAATCCTGGCGTTCGCAGTCGGTGCGCTCAGCTTATGGGCGCCGGACTGGAATTTTGGAGATGTTTCTTTCCGAGATGCGACGGCCGGCGGCGACGTAGGTCAGGCGCTGACCGGGAGCGTGTTCGGCATAGTCACTTGGGTCGCTCTCGCGCTGACCGGCGTGGGGCTGCTCTGGCCGCAAGGCGCCCAGCTTGCAGCGCTGGGTGGGCTCAACCTCGGCCGGCAGCTGCTGAGCCTGGAGCTGCACGTCAGCATCTGGCGGGGCATCCAGTCCTTCTTCGCCAGCCTCCTTCCGCGGGCTGAGGAGGAAGAGAGCGAGAAGCTCCTCGATCAGCCATACATGCCGCAGTTCGATGAGGACTGGCTCGACACTGAGCCTGAAGAAAAGCCCGCTCCGGTTGAAGAGACACCGACAGAGGAAGAAGAAATTGTCGTAACAGGCGACCCCGAAAAGGAAGACCTTGAGGCCTATCAGCGGCCCCTGCCGATGGGCCGCCCGGCCGGGCACGGCTGGGAACTCCCGCCGCTCGATCTGCTCACCGAAGCGGCCGAGGTGGAGCTGCGTCCAATCGACAACGAAGCGCGCGCTCAGCTCATCGTCGAAACGCTAGGATCGTTCGGCGTCGATGCCCGGGTCGCATCGATCAACCAGGGACCTACCGTCACTCAATTCGGCGTAGAGCCCGGATGGGAGACCAAGACACGAACGGTGGCGGTGCGCGACGACAAGGGCCGGCAGGTATACGACCGGGACGGGCGTGCCCAGATGCGCTCCGAGGTCGTTTCGCGGACGCGCGTCCGAGTGAACCGCATAACGAATCTGGCGAACGATCTCGCCCTGGCCCTGGCTGCGCCGACAATCCGCATCGAGGCGCCGGTCCCGGGCAAGCCGGTAGTCGGCATCGAGGTCCCCAACACCACTACCTCGCTGGTCGCCATTCGCAGCGTGATCGAGAGCACGGCCTTCCAGAAAGCCAACATGCGGTCGAAGCTCGCGATCGCCCTGGGGAAGGGCGTTTCCGGCGAGCCTGTCGCTGCTGACCTCGCGAGGATGCCGCACCTCCTCATCGCCGGAGCGACGGGGAGCGGCAAGAGCGTCTGCATCAACTCAGTCATCGCCGGCTTCCTGCTGCATAACACGCCTGAGGAGCTGCGATTGGTCCTCATCGACCCGAAACGGGTGGAGCTGGCGAACTTCGGCAGTATCCCGCACCTCGCGTTCTCCAAAATCATCACTGATACGGAAGAAGTCGTCGGCACGCTGCAAGCAATTATTCACGAGATGGACAGCCGCTACAGGCGGTTTGCCTCGGTGGGTGTGCGCAACATCGAGGCCTACAACAAGAGCCCGCGAGCCACACACACGCTCCCCAACTGGGTAGTCGTGATCGATGAGCTGGCGGACCTCATGATGGCCGCGCCCTATGAGGTCGAGCGCCAGATATGCCGGCTCGCGCAGCTGGCCCGGGCGACGGGCATCCACTTGATCATCGCCACCCAGCGGCCCTCAGTCGATGTCGTCACGGGGCTGATCAAGGCGAACTTCCCCACCCGCATCGCGTTCGCCGTCTCGTCGCAAGTGGACTCGCGGACGATTATCGACGGTGCGGGCGCCGAGAAGTTGCTGGGGCGCGGCGACATGCTCTTCATGCCGACGGACGCCTCGAAGCCGAAGCGCCTGCAGGGATCGTTCGTCTCGGACCAGGAGCTGGATAGGATCGTCGTCTGGTGGACGAGCGACCGCTTTCGCCACCTCGTGCCCGACAAGATGGACCACCTTCTGGATGAGGCGCTCGAGGAGCCGGACGGGGAACGTCCGGCTGCGCGCGACGAGGAGGACCCATTGTACGATGCCGCACGCGAGCTGGCGGGCCAGCATTCGCGGGTCTCGACATCGCTTCTCCAGAGGCGTCTGCACATAGGCTATCCGAGAGCGGCGCGGCTAATCGATATGCTTGAGGAGAACGGCGTGGTCGCCGAAGCGGAAAGCGGCCAATCTCGGGAGGTTTTGAGCGGGTCGTGGGAGGAAGATGGAGACCGCTTCGAATAGATCGCGTTAAGGTCAAGAAATCGGCGTCCTCCGGGGTTGACATCTTCTTCCGCTGTGCTATTTTGTTGGTGAAACCTACAGACTGGAGGAAGTAGCGTATGACAAGACTCCATGCGCTCATCGAAGTACTGGAGGTGGACCACGCAAGGTCCCCTGTGTAGCAGCGCAGGGGAACGGCGAAACCGCGGAGCGGCTAGCAGCAAAGAGGCTCAAGAGCCCATGGGCGCGTAAAGCGCCGAAGGAAAGCAGAGGCCGGACGCGGGAATAAGGCTTAGCAAATTGAGCTCCCCGGGGTAAGACCCGGGGAGTTGCCTTTTGGTGAGCGGTCAGGTTTCGGTGAAACGGGCAGTTGACGCCGGGCAGTGGGCGAAACACGCTTCGGTTGGACTCAAGCGCGCCACCCGGGTGCTGTGCTAACGAGCGTCAGCATCGACGCCTATCTCTCGAAGCTGCCGTAGCAGCTTCAGCGAGTCGGCTTTAGCCCGCAGCGCGTCTCGGGGCGCAACGCGGCGAGCAGCGCCAGATGCGCTCGAAGCCGCCGTCTTCCCGGGCGACCGCGATGTGGCTGGCGATGAAGATAGAGCTGTACGTCCCCGCAATACCCACCGGCAACGTCGCTCCGTCCCGTTCGTGGTGAGGTTCTCGAACCACGGGCGCTGCCGGCCTCACACCCAAAATTCACGCCCGGTGCTCTTTCCCGAGTCGATCCCTCAGGGCGCCCCCCACATCCACACCTGGCGCCTCAAGCCAACCGGGCACTCGGCGGTAAGCACTCGGCAGTCGGCACCCCGGCACTCCTGGCGCCGCTGCCGCAGCTTCAGGACGGCTCCGGGGCCGGCTGGAGGCGGCGCGGCGCGAAGCGGCGCCATATTCGCTCGAAGTCGCCGTCTTCCCAGGCGACCAGGATCTGGCTGGCAATGAAGATCGAGCTGTAGGTGCCGGCGATGATGCCCAGGAGCAGCGTCAGCAGCAGCACGTCGATGCTGCCGCCAGCGAGGAGCAGCAGGGAGAGGATCGTGAGGACCACGGTTGTCGAGGTGTTGATGGAGCGGGCGACGGTTTCTGTCAGGCTCGTGTTCACGACCTCATCGAAGGGCACACCAGGGTTGGCGGCCACGTTCTCGCGAATGCGGTCGAAGACGACGATCGTATCGTGGACGCTGAAGCCGATGACGGTGAGGACGCCTGTGATGAACATGCTGTTGATCTCGGTGCCGAACAGCTTTCCGAAGATAGAGAAGGCGCCGAGGACGAACATGCCGTCGTGCAGAGCAGCGACGACGGCGGCAATCCCATAGCGGTAAGGTTTCGCGAGGTGGCGGAACGACCACGAGATGTACAGCAAGATTGCGATCGCGGCGACGCCTACCGCGATGGCAGCGTTCCGCGCGATCTCCCGGGAGACGATCTCGGACACCTGGTTGAAGTTCGTCACGCGGAACGGCCCCAGCCGCCGTTCGAGCCCTTGCTCGAGCGTGTCTCGTTCAGACGGCGGCGCGGCGCCGACCGGCGGCCCTGTCGGGCCCTTTAGCTCGCCGAGGCGAACGATGAAGGCGCCGCCGGAAGTCTTCTGCACACGCGCCTCGCTGTGGCCGAGCGCGGTGAATGCGTCGTGCAGGGCGTTGTCGCTGATATTGGCATTGTCGAACGCAATCGTCATCGTGGCGCCGCTGCTGAACTCGATCCCCGCTTTGAGGGCGGGCGGGACGATCAGCGAGATGACGCCCGGCACTAAGAGCGCGCTCGAGAGAAGAAAATAGAACCCCCGTCGCCGTACGAAATCGAAAATGAATGGCGTCCCCGCAGCCACCCTCCGTACCGCGAGGTCCGGCGCGAAAAGCGCCATGTTCCGCGCGAGAGGAGTCCCGACGAGCAGGCGCAACAGGGTGCGAGTAATGACTATCGCCGAGAACATGCTGATGAGCACTCCGAGACCAAGGGTGAGGGCGAAGCCCTTTACCAGGTTGGCGCCGAATTGGTCCCCGAACCACCAGAGTATGCCGCAGGTAATGAGCGTCGAGACGTTGCTGTCGCGGATGGAAGACCAGGCGCGGTCGAATCCATGCTCGATCGCCTGCGGCAGGGCGCGGCCGGCGCGCAACTCCTCCTTCATGCGTTCGAAGACGAGAATGTTGGCATCCACCGCCATGCCCACTGATAGGACGAAGCCCGCTATGCCGGCGAGGGTTATTGTGACAGGGCCGATGAGGGGACCCAGCTTGAAGATCATCATCAGGGTCGAGATATACGTGACAAGCGCAAGCGAAGCGAGGACGCCCGGCAGACGGTAGTACAGGATCATGAACACCATGACCGCCAGGATGCCGATCATGCCCGCCTGAACGCTGCGTACGAGGGTCGTTTCCCCGAGCGTGGCATCGACCTCACTCGTCTGGATCGTGTGTAGAGGGACCGGCAGCGCGCCGGCGTTCAGCTGCACCTTGAGCGTCTTTGCTTCGTCGAGAGGAACGCCTTCGATAACGCCGTTACCACCGCTAATCGGCCCGTTTACCTTGGGGGCGCTTACTAACTCGTCGTCCAGGAAGATTGCGAGCGGATAGTTCACAAGCCTTGTCGTGATCTGCTCGAACAGCGTCCCGCCCTCGCCGTTGAAGGCAAGGGTTACGCAGGCAGGTCCTTGCTGGCAGCCTGGTGGCACCGCGACGTTCGCCCCGCCTGCTTTCAGAAAGCGACCGGTGAGGACTCGTGCCTGACCCTGGATCACCCCGACGGCCGGTTTCCATTTCACCTCGCCGGTTTCTCCCGAGGGACTATTGCAAACAGAGCGCTTTACGCCCTTGTCCCCCGTGGATTCAGCCGTCTGGTTCGGCTCGACTGCGAATTCGGCGCCCGATCCGTCGTTCTTCACGCAGACTATCTTCCCAGCGTCATCGCGGGTCGGTTCGCGGAACTCGAGGAGAGCTGTTTTGCCGATAAGGCTGGCGGCCTCCTCAGGTGCAATGCCCGGGAGCTGGACGGCCAGCCGGTTCTTGCCTTCGCGCGTCACTTCGGTCTCGGAGACGCCGAACTTGTTTACGCGGTTCTCGATGATACTCCGGGCGACATCCATCGCATCGTCCACGCTGGTGCCCGCGGGGAGAGCGGACGTATCGGCCTCTGTGAGGACGTAGGCGCCGCCCTTGAGGTCGAGGCCCAGCTTCATGGCGTTCGGCCCGACGTCGAGCAGCGGCCCTTCAGGATAGTCGATGAAGTCTGGAAGGTAGCGCTTTGGCCAGCCCGGCCAGACGACCAATATCGAGAACACCGTCAGCGTCAGGATCCCGCCCAGCAGCAGCTGGTTCCAGCGATTGCGCATTAGAGGAGAAGCCGGGAGCTAGGAGAGAGAATCATCATGATCATGGCGAGACCTGTTCCCTCATCTCTTGTCGTTCTGAAGTTGCCGCCACTTGTCTTGCCTTCTCAGGTGAAAGCCGCTGGATGATGGCGGACGCGACAGCCCTCACCTCAATGCCGCCTAGGTCGAGTATCAGGATCGTCGGGCCGGCCTCTTCGGGCACAAGCACTTCCTTGATCACGGCGAGAAAGCCTGCCTGAGTGAGTACCTCGTCGCCGACGCGGAGACTGAGGAGCTGTTCGCGCTGCTTCTTCTGTTGCTGCTGCACAGGTCGCAGGAAAGCGAGATAGAAGAGTACCGCTATCGTCGCGGGATACGCCATTGCGAGAAGGAGAATCATCCGCGATTTAGCGTAGTGTAGAGTGCGGCAAGGAGCAAGAAACCGCGACTACGCGCCGCCATCTGTGGCAGGAAGCTCGGGTTTCAAGCCGCAGACTTAGAGTTCTCGGCGTGCGAGCGCGATCGCGTCGTCACGCGTGATCACGGCGCCGGCGGCCTGGGCCTCGCGGACGAGTTCGAGGAGCTCGCCCAGGCGCGGCCCGGGCGGTATGCCCAGTGCGGACATCAGGTCGTCGCCGTCGACGAGCTTCGGCGGCTCGACCACGACGCGTTCCTCTAGCCGCATCCGCAGCACGTAGTCGATGACCGCGACGTGCCGCCGCCAATTCTCCATGTCCACCCGCGGACCGGCCGTTCCCAGGTGGTCCGCGAGCGAAAGAAAAAGAGTGTCGATGCCCGCTTCCCCTGTGTCGCGGAAGAAGCGGTAAATTGCCTTCCGAGAGGGCGCCCCCTGTTGCGCCATCTGCACGGGCCGCATGTGAGCGTCGATCATCTCGCCCACGAGGGCGGTCTCGCGGGAAGAGAAGCGAAGGCGATGCATCAGCCCCGCCGCGATCTGCGCTCCGGCATTGGCGTGGCCGAAGAATCGCATGCGGCCCGTGTCATCGACGGCCTTGGTCTGCGGCTTGCCAATGTCGTGCAGCAGTCCGGCCAGCTTCGTCAGAGAGCAGCGGTGCGTATTTGGGACGAATTCCTCGCTGAAGTATGTTCGCCCGCCTGCCCACCATTCCAGCCGGGTCCAAAGCTCATTCCAGAGCGACTTCGCGAGGTCAGCCTGCGGCTCGTCCTCGCTGAGGATCATGTCCAGCGCCTCGACGACGGCGAGGCAGTGGTTGAACACGTCCCAATAATGCTCCTTCGGCTGCTCGACGCCGCGAGTCACGGCGAACTCTGGCAGGACCCGGTCGAGGAGGTCAAGGTCGTCCATCAGGCGGAGACCCCGCGCAGCGCGAGAAGTCCTCAGAATCTGTACAACCTCGTCCCGCTGCCTCTCCGTGGCGACCTCGCTGACGAGCCCCGAATGACGGTGGATGGCTTCTCTGGTCTTCGGTTCGATCGCAAAGTCGAGAAGAACGGCGAGCCGCACCCCGCGCAGGAGCCGGAGCGGGTCCTCCAGCAGCGCTTGCTCGGAGACATGACGCACGATGCGATCACCCAAATCCGGTAAGCCAGCGGTGGGATCGATCAGCCGCATGCTGCCCGAAGCCAGCTCGTTGAGTGGGGCCGCCATCGCGTCGATCGTGAAGTCGCGCGACCACAGATCGTCCTCCATGGAGCTGGCCAGCGGCATCAGGTCGAGATGCATTTCGTGGTCGGGCAGGAGAATACGGACGCGGCGGCGTTCGGCGTCGAGGGGAAAGTAATCACCGCCGAAGGTATCCGCGATGCGGGGGCCCAGCTCTAGCGGGTTGGCGGCGACCGTGATGTCGAGGTCCTTTACCTCCTGTCCTAGCAGGACGTCGCGCAGGAAGCCGCCCGTCGCCCACGCCTCCACCCTCTGGACCGCGAGTACAGCCGCCAGCTCTGAGAGGATAGCCCGGAACGGCGCTTCGAGGCGATAATCCTGGACTTGCACAGGAGATTAGCTTACAGCGCGCGCCTACTCGGCGCTCGTCGCGGGCTCGGGCTCCTCGTCCGGTTCCTCGGGCTCGATCTTGCGCAGCATATCCAGGCTCGGCAGGTGGTCGATATACAGCGTTCCGTTGATATGGTCGATCTCGTGCTCGAGCGCCTGGGCCAGCAGGTCGTCCTTCGCCTTGATGCGCACCTGCTTGCCGGACGTGTCCAGGCCCTTGGCAATGACAAGCGTCGAGCGGGTCAGCTCGCCCCGGTAACCGGGCAGCGACAGGCAGCCCTCGTCGACCGTCCGCTCGCCGGCACGCTTTACGATCTCCGGGTTGATGAGCGCGAACGGCTCCTCCTCGGGCATGCCGAGGACGATGACCCGCAGCGACACGCCGATCTGCGGCGCCGCCAGTCCGACGCCGCGGGCCTCGTACATACTTTCGATCATGTCCTCAATCAGCTTGTGGACAGACCCGTCAATTTGGGGCACGCGCTTCGCCTTCTGGCGGAGCACCGGATCTGGAAGGAGGCGGATGGTGTGCACGGTCATCGCAGGCTCGATTTTAACCTATGGTCGGCCCGCGCCAGCGGTCAGAGCAAAGACGCTGGGTCGACGTCTACGGTCCAGCCGCGCGGGAACTGCATTTCGCGGATCAACGCGACCGGGTCGGCGCCGCGCAGTACGACGTTCCAGCGCCAGCGCCCGCGCACGCGGGGGACGAAGGCGGGGGCCGGGCCGAGAATGTCAAGGTTCGGCAGGCCCTGGCGGTCTCTTTCCTGCGTCAGGCGGCGCGCCGTCGCGGCCGCCTGCTCCTGCGAGTAGGCTGCGCCCGTATGCGCGAAGCTCAACCTGACGAGCCGCCCGAACGGTGGGTAGCCAAGGTTGCGCCGGAACTCGATCTCTCGCTCATACATCGACGCGTAGTCGTGCTTGCGCACGGACTGGATCGCGTGGTTCTCCGGCGTGTACGTCTGGACGATCACGCGGCCGCCCCGGGGACCCCGCCCGGCGCGACCGGCCACCTGCTCCAGCAGCTGGAATGTGCGCTCGGCGGCGCGGAAGTCCGGGAGGTGGAGCCCGGTGTCCGCCGTGACCACGCCGACGAGTGTGACGAGCGGCATGTCGAGCCCCTTCGCGATCATCTGCGTGCCGATCAGCACATCCGCCTCGTGTGCGAGGAAGCGGGCGAGGATCGCTTCGTGGGAATCGCGCCCGCGGGTGACGTCGCGGTCCCAGCGGAGGGTGCGCGCCTCCGGAAAGGCGCGGCGCACCTCCTCCTCGACGCGCTGCGTCCCTAGACCGACCTGTCGTATGCGGTCGCCCTCGCACTCGGGACATCGGGTGGGTAGAGCCTGCTTGCGCCGGCAATAGTGGCAGATGAGAGCGTCCTCGCTCTCGTGGTACGTCAGCGCGACGGCGCATGAGCGGCATTCGGGCACGTAGCCGCAGTCCCGGCACTGTACGAACGACGCCGTCCCACGGCGGTTGAGGAACAGGATTACCTGTTCGCGGGCGTCGAGAGCGCGGTGCATTGCGGCCGCTAGCGGGCGGCTGAAGATGCTTCGGTTGCCCGCTTTCAACTCCTCCCGCAGGTCGACGACATCGACTTCCGGAAGCGGGCCGGCTTCGACGGAGCCGTCGTCTGCCCGCAGCAGGCGTTCGGGCAGCTCGAGCAAGCGGTAGGCGCCGTCGTCCGCGCGCAAGCGGCTCTCGACTTCCGGCGTAGCTGAGCCGAGGACGAGCACGGCGCCAGTAAGACGGCACAGCTCCTCAGCGGCGCGGCGAGCATAGTAGCGGGGCGAGCCTTCCTGCTGCTTGTACGTCCACTCGTGCTCCTCGTCGATGATTACGAGGGCCAGGTCAGGCTGCGGCGCGAAGAGCGCGCTACGCGGGCCGATGACGACCGTGTAACGACCATCGCGGATCTCATGCCACATGTCGAAGTGCTCGCCCAATGACAGGCGGCTATGCATAACCGCGACCTGTCCCGGAAGGCGCTCAGCAAAACGGCGGACCGTCTGAGGTGTAAGCGAGATTTCCGGCACGAGGACGATGCCCCGTTTGCCGAGCGCGACGGCACGGTCGAGAGCTGCGAGATACACCTCGGTCTTCCCGCTGCCGGTCACACCGTGAAGAAGGAAGGTCTTCGGGTCTCGCCTCAGCGGGTCTGGGCCGAGCGCCTCGGCAATCGCTTCGTAGGCCCGCTGCTGGTCAGCGGTAAGCTGGGGCGGCTTACGGTAAGGGAAAATACGTCCCGCCAGCGGATCCCGGACCACGTTCACTTCCTCGATACGGGCAATGCCTTCCGTCTCCAAATCGCGAAGGAAAGCAGGAGTCAGGCCCAGGTCACGAGCACGGGGCAGCGGCAGGACGCCCTCGTCGACGAGCGCTTCGAGGACGAGGCCGCGGCGGAGCGCGCGTGGTGTGCCGTCTTCGCGGAGGGCCTCTATGCGGGCGAGCACCTCTCCCTCGGGCGCGTCGAGCCGCAACTGTCGCACGACCTTGGGAGCAATCTGCGGGCGGGCAAGCCGGTACGAGCGCTGGAGGAAGCCGCGCTTGATCAGCGCGGAGATGGCGGACGGCGCCCCCTTGATCTTGAGCTCGCGCCGCAGTTGCTCCGCCTCGGTCTCACCCAGCTCGATCGCGCGGCGGAGGACCGTCGCCTGGAGGTCCGTGAGCTTGAGGTGCGGCAGCTCTTCGACGGAGGCGAGAGGGCGGAGCATGACGAGCGGGCGGCGCTTGAAGCCGGGCGGCAACATCAACGAGATGCAGTCGAAGAGCGGGGCGAGGTAGTAGTCGCTGAGCCAGCGGGCCAGCTGGATATGCGCCGGAGAGAGGTGAGGCCGCACGTCAATCACGTCGGCGATGTCGCGGGTCTGCGCGACCGAAGCAGTCTCGCTCGTCTCAACAACGATGCCCTGGAGTGTACGCGAGCCGAAGGGGACGTACACCGCTTGACCGGGCTCAATCGGGAGGCCGTCGGGAACGCGATAAGTGAACGTCTGGCGGAGGGGAGCGGCGGCGTTGACCGCTACTTCGGCGAAGCGCATTGTGGCGCCAGTATAGCGAGCGGCGCGGCTATCTCGAACGGCAGGATGTCACAAGGGACGCGCGCGCAGATCGGTTCGCGTTGTCATTCTGTCGAAGGGAGAATCCGGCGCAGACGGGGGATGCGCGGGAGAAGGGCGAGCGCACCTCCGTGGGTGCCCGGCTTCTGTATAGCTCCCCAGCGACTGGCAGGGAAACGTCCTTCGTTCCTCACGAAGACGCAAGGTAAGGCAACCGCTTACGCCTTCGTGGGCTCTTCGGCTTCCTCGGGCTCGCCCGGCGGTTCTTCGGTCTCGCCCTCTTCGGCGGGCGCTTCTTCAGCCGCCTCCGCTTCGGGCTCCTCGGCTGGTCCGACTGGCGCCTCCTCGGATGCTTCTACGGAAGGCACTTCCCCTATTTCTGCGGCAGGCTCCTCCCCTTCACCTGCAGCCGTCTCTTCCGTAAGCTCGGCTTCAGGTGTCGCGCCGTCCTCGCCGATGTCCGCCTCTTCCTCTATATACTCTTCTTCCGGTTCGGGCTCCGGCACGGCACCCGGCGCTGTTAGCGCCTCGAAGCGGGCACGGGAACCGGGCTTGATGCGCGCAGCCTTGCCTACGCGGTCGCGCAAATAGTAGAGGCGCGCCCGGCGTACCCGACCAACCCGCGCCACCTCGACCTTCTCGACCAGCGGCGAGTGGTACGGGAAGACGCGCTCTACGCCGACGCCGTGACTCACGCGACGGACGGTGAAGCTGGAGCCGGCGCCGCGGGTGCGTATGCGGATGACTACACCCTCGAAGACCTGGATGCGCTCACGGTCGCCCTCGACGACCCGGGCGTGAACACGGACGGAATCCCCGGGACGAAAGTCCGGGATCTTTGGGTTGCGCTTGAGGTCTACAAAGGATTTGGCGTCCATGGCACAACGCCTTCAGTCTAAAGGTCGCCCTCTTTGGCGGCAACTTGGTTGGCGGCCAGCCATTCGCGGTCCTCATCGGTCAGGCGGGCCGTTTCGAGTAGGTCGGGACGGCGCTGCGCAGTCCAGAGCAGGTTGCGGCGGCGGCGCCAACGTGCCACCTCCGGGTGGTTGCCTGAGAGCAGCACGTCCGGCACCTCCCAGCCGCGGAATTCCGGCGGGCGCGTGTAGGGCGGCGCTTCGAGCAACCCACCGGCGAACGACTCGTCGCCGGCGGAATCCGGCGAGCCAAGCGCACCGGGGAGATGGCGGACGACGGCATCGACGAGGACCATCGCCGGCAGCTCGCCGCCGGAGAGCACGTAGTCGCCGATGCTGATCTCGCTGGTCGCGAGGCGTTCGTGGACGCGGGCGTCAACGCCCTCGTAGTGGCCGCAGATGAGCACGAGGCGCAGTTCGGATGCCAGCTCCAACGTGAGGTCGTGGTCGAGAACGCGCCCGAGAGGGGTCAACAGAACGATTGGGCCGCGCTCCGGCGCCATCTCGACGACCGCCTCGGTCGCCTCGAAGACGGGCTCGGGTTTGAGGACCATGCCCGGGCCCCCGCCGTAGGGGTAGTCGTCAGCGACCTTGTGGCGTCCCTTGGCCCACTCGCGGATATCGTGGGTGTGAATGGAAACGACGCCGGACTCGACGGCCCGCTTGATGATGGACTCATCGAAGGGGCCGCGAAACATGGCTGGAAAGAGAGTGAGGATATCGATGCGCATGCTCATCCCATTTTGCCCCACATCGAGGTAGGAGCAAGGAGCCAGGAGTCAGGAGCGCAAACCTAGGACTAGGGTGAATGCTCGGATGCTTCACCTCGCAAGAGTGCGAGCGCGTGGGGAAGCACCGGCAGGATTAGCGACAGGTTCTCGCCGACGCCTTTGGGGCTACCCGGCAGGTTGATGATAAGCGTCCGCCCCCGCACACCCGCGACCGCGCGGCTGAGCATCGACATCGGCGTGTGCTTAAGCCCCTCGGCGCGCATGGCTTCCGCGAGGCCGGGGACTTCGTAGTCGATGACTGCCCGTGTGGCCTCGGGTGTCACGTCGCGAGGGCCGAGGCCGGTGCCGCCTGTCGTCACGATCAGGTCGAGCTGCCCACCGTCTGCCCACTGTCTTAAGCGCTCGCAGATCTTCGGCTGCTCATCGGGAATAACTTCGTAGCGCTCGACGGTGGCGTGGATGCTCCCGAGAAGCTCGCGGATAGCGGCGCCTGAGGTGTCTTCGCGTTCGCCGGCGGCGCCCTTGTCCGAGATCGTGAGGATGCCGGCGCGCGGGCTCATTCGTGGAAGCAGTGGGAAAATTCAGACGAAAAATATTGCATAAGCACTTGACAGTAGGGGAATGAGTGTTATTATTGCCCACGAAATGGGATGGAGTGGGGAATCCACCCATGACCCGCCTGACCGGCCCTTCGGTCCAACCACCGGCGGGCAGGACAGCCCAAAGTATAGCACTCTCCTATCGCCAGGCAAGAAGGAGTTGGCACTAGGTGGTCGACTTTCGGGGGAAATACGAACACACGATAGACGACAGGGGCCGTGTCTCCCTGCCTGCGCGGTACCGGAATGAGTTTGCGGACAAGATCGTCCTCCTGATGAGCGAAGACGGCTGCATAGAGGTCTACACGGAGGGCGGCTTTAATGATGTTGCGAGTCACACGGCAGTGGAGCCTCCCACCACGCGCGACGGTCGACGCGCGCGGCGAGGATTCTACTCAGACTCTTACGACACCGAGCTGGACCGCCAGGGTCGCATCCTGATCCCGCCGCTGCTTCGGCAGCAGGCGGCGGTCGACGGGGGGGTAATAATCGCCGGGCGCAAGGAGTGTCTGGAGATATGGAATCCCCGGAGACTGGAGCAAGTATTGCAGGCTGCGCGTGCGGCTTCCTCTACAGAACAGGCGCCTGAGGATTAGGACAGGTGGTTGCAAATTTGTCCCCCAGGAAAACCCTGACTCACGCGCCCGTCCTGACGGAGGAAGTTGTCCGGTACCTGGCGGTCCGGCCCGGCGGTCGTTACGTCGACTGTACCGTCGGCGCGGGCGGTCATGCCGCCACCATTCTCGAGGCCGCTTCGCCGGGCGGGCTGCTTCTCGGCATGGATGCCGACCCACGGGCTCTCGAAGTCGCAACGCCGGCGCTCGCGCGTTTTGGCGAAGATGTCCGGCTGGTGACGTCGAACTTCCGCGAACTGTCGAGCGTGTGCGAAGAGTACGACTTCGTGCCGGTGCACGGGGTGCTTTTCGACCTGGGCGTCTCCTCGATGCAGCTGGCCGACGAATCGCGAGGGTTCGGGTTTCAGGTGGAAGCACCGCTGGACATGCGGTTCAGTCCCGGTCAGACGCTGACAGCGGCCGAAATCGTGAATCAGTATGAAGAGGAAAAATTGGCAGACGTGATATGGCGGTTCGGCGAGGAGCCGGCCAGCCGGCGGATCGCGCGGGCGATAGCTCGTTCGCGGCCGATTGGGACGACTACAGAACTGGCGACTGTTATTTCTCGAACAACGGGCGGGCAGCACGGTCGACGCATACACCCAGCGACGCGGACGTTCCAGGCGCTGCGCATCGCCGTGAACGACGAGCTGGGGGCCCTCACGGAAGCGCTGGACCAGGCGGTTGACGTTCTCGGCGGCGAAGGCAGGCTCCTAGTCATTTCGTTCCACTCGCTGGAAGACCGAATCGTAAAGCAATTCATCGCGCTGGAATCGCGCGACTGCATCTGCCCGCCGGAGAGACCGGTGTGCACGTGCGGCCATACAGCGCGCCTAAAGCCGGTAACCAAAAAGGTGGTCAGTCCAACAGGGGAAGAGGTGGCCGCCAATCCACGCAGCCGCAGCGCGAGGCTACGCGCGGCCGCCAGGCTGGCGGAAAAGAGCTGATGGCCGCGGCGCGCAGACAGCCGGCGGCCGGACCGGGCGTGTTGCGCTCGCCCGCGCTTCCCGTCGTCTTGATCTTTGCCGCGCTCGCGATCGGAGTTACAGCGTTGCTGCCGCTGATCCAATCGAGCAGCGCAACGAGTACCGCGGGCGATGTTCGAGCGCTGGAGGCCGAAAGGACGGACCAGCGCGCGCGTCTACGGGCGCTCGAACTGGAGATCGCCCAGCTGGGGAGCCTCAGCCGGATCGAGCAGGAGGCGGCTGCGCGGTTCAAGATGGGGCCGCCAAAGGCGCAGAACTACATCGCGGTCGATGCGCCGGCGCCGGAGGCGCGCAAAATTCCGAGCCGCTACCTGGCGGCACAGGCAGACAAGGATTCAGATAGTCCATCTCTTTTCGAAGACATCCTGGACTGGCTGACGCCGTAAGAGTCGACTATGAGAGGGCAGAAGTGGAGCACGAAGTGGCGGGTGTGGATGGTGGTGGCGGCCATCGTGGCCGTCGCCGGAGTGCTGATCGCCAGGTTGGGACAGCTTCAGATCCTGGATCATCAGGAGTACGCGACTGAAGCCCGGTTGAGTCATGTGAGCGAGGACACCATCTCAGGCCGGCGCGGCGCCCTCCTCGATCGAAATGGGTACCCTCTGGCCGGGAGCCAGGACTCGTTCGACCTCATGGTCGAGACCAAGGCCTGGTCGGACTCGAAAAACGCGACGGAGTCCGCTGCGGCGCTAAGCCCAATCGCGGGCGTGCCGGCAGAGCAGATGGTAGCCAGCGTTTCGGCCAGCTCCATCTACGAAGTTCCCGTCGCGCGCGGTCTAGGTTATGAGCAAGCGCAGGCAATTCGTAAACTCAGCCTGCGTGGAGTCCGCCTAATGGCGAGCAGCCGGCGTGTGTATCCGGAAGGCAACCTCGCCGCTCAACTGCTCGGCTTCGTGGGGCAGGACAATTCCGGCTTGACCGGCCTGGAGTCCGACTTGAATGACGTGCTGGGTGGCGCGAAGGGCACGCTGACGTACGAGAGGGACGGTCTCGGCAATCAGATTGCGGTCGGCGAAAGGCAGGAGGTAGCGGCGCAGCCCGGAGCCAACGTGGTCCTGACGATCGACCGCTACATCCAGCGCCTCGCGGAGACCGAACTGGAAAAGACAATCGAAAAGACCAAGGCGACAGGTGGCAGCGTGATCGTCGTTCAACCCAAGACGGGCGAGATACTTGCGATGGCGAATAGCCCGACGGCGGACGTAACGAAGCCGGACCTGAGTGACGATTCAAAGCTTGCCCTCTTCCGGAACAAAGCGGTCACGGACACATACGAGCCGGGGTCCGTCTTCAAGCTCGTGACGATGGCGTGCGCGCTGGACCTCGGGCTTGTGGGCCCCTACACGCCATGGCACGACTTGGGCGTGTTCAAGGTAGACAACTGGACGATTCGCAATTGGGACTACTCGGCAAATGGAGACCAGAGCGTCACGCAGATTCTGTCGAAGAGCCTCAATACAGGAGCAGCCTGGCTTTCGACCCTCGCCGGTCCGGAACAGTTTTATTCGTATGTCGACCGCTTCGGCTTCGGCAAATCCACCGGCTCCGGGCTGGGCGGCGAGGTGACCGGGCAGGTGCGAACGCCGGCCAGTGACCCGGGCAGCTGGCGGTCCGTGGATATGGCCACGAACAGCTTCGGCCAGGGACTGAGCGCAACTCCTCTACAGGTATTGATGTCGGCGGCGGCGATCGCCAATGACGGCGTGATGATGAAACCAAAGATCGTCAAAGAGATCGCTTATCCCGGCCACATCCAGACGGTGGCGTCAGAAGCGGCCGGGCAAGTCATCAAGCCGGAGACAGCACGCACCCTGCGCGAGATGATGGGCGTTGTAGTTGACGGGATATCGCCCACACTTCTCGATGTGCAGGGCTACAAGGTCGGAGGAAAGACGGGAACAGCCAACCTGACGGTGGACGGCGGAGGATACAAGCCAGACGCCTATATCTCTTCGTTCCTAGGCATCGCGCCGCTGGACAACCCCGTCCTGGCTGTCCTCGTGAAGATCGACGAGCCGCAAGGGACGCCGTGGGGCACAGTGGTCGCCGCGCCCGCGTTCGAGCACATCGTTGAGGGCGCACTACCATATCTGAAGATTCCGCCGACAGAGACGGCGTTGGTCTCCGGCCAGCGGTAGAGCTGTGATGGGAAGCATCAAAGTAACGGCGGTCTGGGAAGGGCTGAAGGGGGTTCTTGTGGCAAGCCGCGGCCCCACCGATCCCAGATTCGAGCGCGCGGCAATTGATTCGCGGGACGTCCAGAAAGGCGATCTCTTCTTCGCCGTCCGTGGCGAGCGAGAGGACGGGCACGACTTCGTCGCGCAAGCGATCGAGGCGGGTGCGTTTGGGGCGGTAATCGAGAGGCCCATCGAGACGCCGGACGCGGCCACCCTGTTCCATGTGAGCGACTCTCTGCACGCGCTCCAGCGCTTGGCCGAATGGTGGCGACATCAGCATGACGTCAAGGTCATCGCTGTCACGGGCAGCGTGGGGAAGACGACCTGCAAGGAACTAATCGCATCGGTGCTCGGCCGCAAATACCGCGTGCTGAAGAGCGAAGCCAACCTCAACACTGAGATCGGCATTCCGCTCACCCTTCTACAGCTAACGAGGGAGCATGAACGCGCTGTCCTGGAGTTCGGGATGTACGCGCGAGGCGACATCGCCACGCTCTCACAGATCGCGAGACCGGCGACCGGCGTGGTGACCAACGTGGGGCCCGTGCACCTCGAGCGGCTCGGCTCAATGGGCGCTATCACGGCAGCTAAAGCGGAACTGGTAGAGGCGCTGCCGCCTGACGGGCTGGCGGTGCTTAACGGCGACGACGCCCGGACTGCCGCCATGGCAGAGCGCACGCAAGCGCGAGTCACGTACTACGGTTTCTCCGAGCAGTCCAACATCCGTGCGAGCGACGTCGTCGGCAGGGGACTCGCCGGGATCGAGTTTCGACTTACCCATGCTGGCAATAGTGTGGACGTTCGTTTACAGCTGCCCGGAAAGCATCACGTTTACCCGGCCCTGGCTGCGGCCGCTGCCGCACTGGACGAAGGGCTTACGCTGAGCCAAGTAGCGGATGCCCTCGCGGAAGCGCGGCTCGACCTGAGGAGCCGAATCTTGCCGGGGCCAAACGGCTCGACGATTCTGGACGACAGCTATAACGCCAGCCCGGCTTCGATGCTCGCGGCGCTCGACCTGCTGGCGGATCTTGCGGGCCGCCGGATCGCCCTGCTGGGCGACATGCTGGAGCTCGGCGCGGCCGAAGAAGAAGGGCACCGGAGCGTCGGTCAGCGCGCCGCCACGGCGTGCGATTTGTTACTCACCGTCGGCCCCCGGGCGTCGTCCATCGCCGAGGCAGCGCGCCGCGCTTGCGCGACAGAGGTAAGGCATCTGGACTCGGCCGAAGAGGCGATCGAAACGCTCCGCGAGGAGCTGCGCGAGGGCGACCACTTGCTGGTCAAGGCCTCGCGCGCGATGGTTTTCGAAGAAGTGGTCTCGGCGCTGACAGAGACATGACACATGCATTGGTGCTGGGAGCAATCAGCTTGATAGTTACCGTGGTGGCCGGCTGGCCGACGATCTGGTTCCTACGACAGCGAAATGTGAGCAAGGAGATCTATGAGTACCTCCGGGCTCCCGTCGAGGGCTCCGCGGGTGATGCGCCGACCCTAGCCCCCGAGCGCCATGCCGCCAAGGCGGGAAGGCCGACGATGGGCGGCATCTTCCTGCTTGCCGGCGTCCTGGCGACGACACTGGCCGGCAATCTCTTCGGCCGGTACTCCGTCGGGTTGCCGCTGGTGGTGATGGGCTCGCTGGCGCTGCTGGGCGGAATCGACGATTTCGGTTCCCTTCGCGGGCGTGAGCAGTGGGCCCTGAACAAGCGCGTGAAACTTGTGGCGTTTATCGCCATTGGTGCTGCCACGGCGTACGCGCTGTACGACCTCCTCGACTTGCGACGCGTGCACATACCGTTCGAGGGATCGCACGACATCGGAGGCCTTTATTTGCTGGTCGCGCTTGGCGTAATCGTCGTTACGGCCGGCGGTGTGGCCGTCACCGATGGGCTTGACGGACTGGTCGCAGGCACTTCCGCGATCGCCTTTGCGGCCTACGGAGCGATAGCGTTGCTTCAGGAGCAGACATATCTCGGGGCGTTTTGCTTTACGGTCACCGGCGCCTCGCTGGGGTTTCTCTGGCACAACTCGCACCCCGCCGCGGTGTTCATGGGTGATATCGGCGCTCTCGCGCTCGGCGGCGGGCTCGCGGTGGCGGCGTTCATGACAGGGCACTGGTTGGTTCTGCCCCTCATCGGAATCGTCTTTCTCGCTGAGGGCGCATCCAGCTACGTGCAGATCGGCTATTTCAAGTTAACAGGCGGAAAGCGCATCTTCCGCATGGCGCCGCTGCACCATCATTTCGAGGAGCTAGGCTGGAGCGAGGTGCAAGTGGTGCAGAGGTTCTGGATTGTCGGCGCCCTCGGCGCGATTATCGGAATCGCATTGGCGATGGAGGTGTAGATGGAGATCCGTCATCACCCACGCGACCTGGACTTCTCTGACAAGCGCGTAACTGTCGTTGGGCTTGGAATCGAAGGCGTAGACATCGCGCGCTACCTTGCGCGGCAAGGGGCCATGGTCACAGTCTCCGACTCGAAGCCACGGCTGAAGCTGAGCGAGCGCCTGCGGCAGGTGGACAACCTGGGCCTGAAGCTGGCGCTCGGCTCGAACCGGCCCGACGACATCGCTGAAGCGGAGGCAGTGTTTATATCGCAGGGGGTGCCGCTGGACCTGCCCGGCATGGCGCGCGCAAGGGAGCGCGGCGTGCCCATGCACTCGATGATGGGCCTGTTCATGGAGCTTTGCCCCGGGCCGATCGCCGGCATTACGGGTTCCAGCGGAAAGACGACGACCACCGCCCTCGTGGGCGAGATGTTCGAGGCGGACGAGCGGCCGGTGTTCGTCGGCGGCAATATCGGAGTCGGCCTACTGGAGCACCTGTCGTCGGTGCGCGCCTATACCTGGGCGGTGCTGGAGATGAGCCACACGCAGCTTCAGCTCGTAGACAGCAGCCCTCACGTCGCGGCTGTCCTCAACATCACACCCAACCACCTGGACCACTTCTCGTGGGACGAATACCGGCGGCTAAAGGCGCGCATCATTCGCTTTCAGCAGGCATCCGACATCGCGGTACTGGGCTTCGACGACGCCGAGTCGCGCAGTTTGGGGCCCGAGGTCAACGCGCAATTACTTTGGTTCACGCTAGGAGACCTCCTGCCCGGTGACGGTGTCTTCGTGCGCGAGGGTTGGGCGGTAGTCCGCTTCGGCAAGCTGAACGAACGTCTCTTCCCACTGGAGAGCGTGCGGCTGCGCGGGCGGCATAATCAGGCAAACGCCGTTGCCGCAGCAGCAATCGCGACGGCCTGCGGTATTTCGCCTGAAGCAATCGCCTGCGCCGTGCAGACTTTCCGCGGAGTGCCTCACCGGCTCGAGCTAGTCGCCGAAATCGACGGCGTCTCTTACTACAACGATAGCATCGCCACGACCCCAGAGCGAGCGCTGGCCGGCATACGTTCCTTCAGCGAGCCAGCCGTCCTGCTGCTGGGCGGCCGCGACAAGAACCTGCCTTTGGAAGACCTCGCGACAGAAGCCATGCAACGCTGCCGGGCCGTGGTCCTGTTCGGGGAATCGGGGACCAAATTCGAGCAGGCTTTCCAAAAGACAGGCGCCCCTGGGGCCGGCGTCCGCCTGGTGGAAGGCCTTAGTGAGGCCGTTGAGGCCGCACGAAGGCTGGCACACCCCGGAGACGTGGTGCTGCTGTCGCCTGCCTGCACGAGTTATGACGCTTACGACAGCTTCGAGCAACGCGGCGAACACTTCCGAAGGCTTGTCGCGCAGATGGTCATAGAGGCGCAGCCATCGCTGCCTTAGACTTCCAGGGCGAGGATCGGCGCGCCGGCGCATTGCGAGCCGGGCAGCCCGACTACCTGTTGCTGGTGGCGACGGCAATGCTCGTCATTACAGGGCTCCTTGCCGTATACACATCGAGTTTCGCGGTCGGTTACCACGAGTTCGGCAACACCAGCTACTTCGTCTCTCGTCAGGCCGTGTTCGCGCTGCTTGGAGTGGCGGCGCTCGTTGTGTTCATGCGCATGGACTATAACCGGCTGCGCGCCTGGAGCGTGCCGATGCTCATACTGGCGCTTCTGGGGCTGATAGCCGTCCTACTGCCCGGGCCCGGGGTAGAGAGGAACGGGGCGGCGCGCTGGCTGGTCTTCGGGCCCGTCTCAATTCAGCCGAGCGAGTTCGCCAAGCTGGCTGTGATCATCTACATCGCTGCCTGGCTGGCCAGCCGCGGGACGGACATCAACAAGTTCTCGCTCGGGTTCGTCCCTTTTGTGTTGCTCCTGGGAATCGTCGGCGGGCTCGTGATCGCCGAGCCGGACATGGGAACGACCATCATAATCTTCTTGACCGCGAGCACTCTCTTCTTCGTCGCCGGTGCGCCGCTGAGCCACTTAGGGCTCCTCATCGCGGTCGGCGGGATCATTAGCTACGCCGTGATTGTTCAGCGCGACTATCAGCTGGATAGGCTAGCGATATTCGTCAGCCCGGAATCGGACCCACAGGGTGGTGGCTTTCAGATCGCGCAACTGCTGGTTGCGCTGGGCAGCGGAGGCCCGTTGGGACTCGGATGGGGCGAGGGCAGGCAGAAGTTCTTTTACGTGCCGGGATCGCACACCGATGGCGTGTTTGCGATCCTCGGTGAAGAAATCGGTTTCCTCGGGCTGCTTGCGATCCTCGGGTTGTTCGCATTCTTCATCTGGCGCTCGGTGATGGTGACGCTAGGGTCGCGCGATAGATTTTCGATGTTGCTCTGCATCGGCGTGATCAGCTGGATCTCAGGCCAAACGCTAATCAACATCGGAGGAATAACGCGCACCATCCCGCTCACGGGAGTCCCGATGCCGTTTCTCAGCTACGGTGGATCGTCGCTGATCATGGTGATGGCGGCGGTCGGGGTGCTGCTTAGCGTGTCGCGGTATAGTTCGGGCGAACGCCTGCAGGTACACAGCAGGTCCACGAAGCGTGCCGCGCCGGCCCGCCCCCGACGCAAGAGGCCGCCAGCCGGACGTCCCGCCTACGGCCGGGGCTCGGTGTGAGACTGGCGTTAAGCGGCGGCGGCACGGGCGGCCACGTGTACCCGGCTCTGAGCATCGCGCGCGCACTCGAATGCGCCTTAGCACCCGGCGAAAGCCTTGACCTGCTCTACCTGGGCTCGGGAAGCCGGGCCGAGGCGGAGATCGTGGCACATGCCGGAATACCAGTGCGAAAAGTGCCCGCCGCGCCGATACGCGGCCGGATGCCGTGGGAGATGGCGGCAAATGCGGTCAAAATAGCATTTGGGACCAAGCAAGCGAGGAATATTCTGAGACAGTTCAAGCCGCAGGCCGTGCTCTCGACAGGAGGATACGTCAGCTTCCCCGTGGCCCTCGCCGCGCGGGCCTGCGGCATTCCGCTGGCGGTGTACCTGCCGGACCTCTACCCGGGATGGGCTGTCCAGGCAACCACACGGCTTGCCCGGCGTGTGGCGGTAACGGCCGCGGAGAGCCTTCGCCGCCTGCCGCACCGAGACGGTGTCGTCACTGGCTATCCGGTACGCCAGGAGTTTTGGCAAGCCGATCGCGCCGGCGGGCGCGAAAAGCTGCGGTTGGACGCTAACGAGAAGGTGCTCTTCGTAATCGGGGCCTCGCAGGGCGCGCATAGCATCAATCGAGCGATCGCCGCGGAGCTTTACGGCCTGCTTCAGTTATGTGAGGTTGTTCACGTCAGTGGTCAAGCGGACGAGCAATGGCTGAGCGAAATACGGGATGGCCTCCCTCCGGCCCTCCGAAGCCGTTATCACCTGTTTGGCTATCTCCACGAAGATACGGCCTGGGCGATGGCGGCGGCTGACCTCGCCGTCTGCCGTTCCGGCGCCTCCACATTAGGCGAATTGCCGGCCGTCGGCCTACCGGCAGTCCTCGTGCCATACCGCTACGCCGGGGGTCACCAGCGGATCAACGCCCGCTACCTTAAACGGCACGGAGCGGCCGTCGTCCTCGAGGACGAGGACATCAAGCGCCTGCTCCCTCTCGTCGGCGAGCTCCTGCACGACGAGCAACGCTTGCGAAGCATGCGGGAGTCGGCGCAGGGCCTCGCCCGCCCCGATGCCGCCCAGCGCATCGCCGCGATCGTGCTCGAGCTGGCGGTGGGACGACAACCGTGAACGCGACGCTCATTGGGGCGATCCCCGAGCGAGTGCACCTCATCGGCGTCGGCGGCGTACATATGTCGGGCATCGCGCAGATCCTTCGTCACAGAGGTCATACCATCTCCGGCTCGGACCTGCACCTTTCCCCGCTCACTTCCCGGCTAGAAGGGCTCGGAGTCACAGTCCACAGCGGCCATGACGCCGCGAACATCGATGAGGCAGAGCTCGTCGTCTATACCTCCGCGGCGCACGACGACAATCCGGAGCTGGCCGAGGCGAGACGCCTAGGCATCCAGACGATCAAGCGGGCGACCATGATCGCGCGGCTCATGGAGGGCAAGCAGGTAATCGCCGTCGCCGGCAGTCACGGCAAGACGACAACGACTTCGCTGATCGCCTGGATGCTTGACCGCGCGGGACTGGCCCCTACTTACATGCTTGGCGGCGAGAGCATCGATCTCGGCGGCAATGCCGCGCCGGGCGACGGCGCCCACTTTGTCGTTGAGGCAGATGAATTTGACGCGGCGTTTCTGAACTACCGGCCGCACATGGCGGTCGTAACGAACATAGAGCCGGACCATCTGGACTTCTACGGTTCGTTCGAGAACCTGAGGGACGCATTCCGTCAGTTCCTGTCTCAAGTCGAAAACAACGGTCATATTGTGGCCTGCATGGACTCCCCTGACGTGCAGGCGGTTCTTACGGAGGCCATAGGAGACGACACGACCTCCTCCCCTGTCCGCGTCGTCTCCTATGGCCTCAGCACGCCGGCTGACTGGCGGGCTAGTGATATTTCGCCAAAGGGTGTAGATAGATCATCTTTTATGGTAGAATTCCGTCAAGAAGAGTGGGGGACTGTAGATACGGGATTGGCCGGCGTTCACAATGTAAGCAACTCACTGGCGGCAGTGGCCGTTGGTGAAATCATCGGGCTCTCACCATCCACCGTCGCCGGCGCCATTGGGGAATTCCACGGCGTGCGCCGGCGCTTCCAGCGGATCGGCGAAGCAGGCGGCGTGCTCGTAATGGACGATTACGCGCATCACCCCAGTGAGGTCCGGGCGACGCTCGCCGCGGCTCGAAGCCGATTCCCCGACCAGCGCTTGGTTTGCCTGTTCCAGCCGCATACCTACACACGCACGAGGTATCTGCTGGACGGCTTTCGAACATGCTTCGGCGACTGCGACGTTCTGCTGATCGCGCGTACCTACGCAGCCCGCGAGGAGCCCGCAGCCGGGATGAGCGCGGAGGAGTTGGCGCGGGAAATCACCGACCCCCCGGCGCGCTACGCCGGTGAGCTCGACGAGGCGGCGCGCGCAGTCGTAGACATTCTTCGGCCAGGCGATGTGTTCTTCACCATCGGCGCCGGAGACGTCGATACGGTCGGCCCGATGGTCTTGGAATTCCTGGAGCAGCGATGAACCGCGGGCTGGTAGAGCGGCTGCGACGCCTCGCAGAGGTCAAGCTGGATGAGCCGCTCTCCCGCCACGTCACATTCGGCGTGGGCGGCCCGGCGGACGTCTACCTCCTAGCAGATACGGAAGAGCAGCTTCGTCTTGGCTACTCTCTGGCGCGGAAAGCCGGTGAGCCGGTATTCATCTTCGGCTCGGGCTCAAACGTCCTCGTCGGCGACGGAGGCGTGCGCGGCCTCACAATCGAGAACCGCACGAGCCAGGTCGAAGGTCCTTCCCCCAACGGGGCTGGATTCCGCGCGCGCGTCGCGAGCGGCGTGAGCTTTGCCGCGCTCGCACGCCGGCTCTCCTCAGCGGGGTACGGGGGCATCGAGTGGGCCTGCGGCATTCCGGGAAGCCTCGGCGGGGCCGTCGTTTCGAACGCCGGCGCCTACGACCGCTCGCTGAAGGACGTGCTCAAGGGCGCCAGGCTAGGTGACGAAGACGGCAACGTCATTGCCCTCTCGCCTGAAGACCTTGAGCTTGATTACCGCAAGAGCGCGTTTACCCGCGGCACCATTCAAGACAAGGTGGTCCTGTCGGTCGACCTCCGCCTGCAGCGCGGCGACGGCCAGACGCTGAGGGAGCGGCTGCGGGAGTTCGACGAGCAGCGCAGGACCGCGCAGCCGCCGGGCCGCAACTGTGGCTCCGTGTTCAAGAACCCACCGGACAACCCTTCGTGGTGGTATATAGAACAGGCCGACCTGCGGGGGCACAGGATTGGCGACGCCCAATTCTCAGAGCGACACGCCAACTTTATCCTCAACCTCGGAGGCGCCAGAGCTGCCGACATCCTGGCGCTGATGGAACTGGCACAGGCGCGCGTGCGCGAGCAGTTCGGCGTGGCGTTAGAGCCGGAAGTGGCGTTAGTGGGGGAGTTTTCCTGATCCGCAAGCGCGCAAAGGTCGGCATTCTCTTTGGCGGGCGTTCGGCCGAGCACGAGGTCTCGGTAGTATCCGCGCAGGGCGTGTTGGCGGCGCTTGACACGGACCGCTTTCAACCCATTCCCATTGGCGTCACTCGCCAGGGGACCTGGCTAACGCCGGCGCAGACCGAGCAAGCGTTGGCGCGCATCCGCTCAGAGCGGTTGCGCGCGCTCGAGGAGCCGCTCGGCTACGGCATCCTCTATCGAACTCAGGCGCTGACCACCTTGCGGCGGGTCGACATCGTCTTCCCGCTCATCCACGGCACAAACGGAGAGGACGGCACGTTACAGGGCCTGCTGGAACTCGTCGGCGTCCCTTACGTCGGCGCAGGGGTGGCCGCGAGCGCCCTGGGGATGGACAAGGCCCTCCAGAAGACGATCTTCCGGCAGCTCGGCATCCCAGTCGCGGACGACGTCGTTATCCCGGCGTCGATGTGGCGCTCGGACCCAGCGGGTGTGCGGCAGGGCATCGAGGCGACGATTTCGTACCCCTCTTTCGTGAAGCCGGCGAACGGCGGGTCGAGCATCGGCACGTCGAAGGTACGCTCTGCGGAAGACCTCCAGCCGGCGCTCGCCGAAGCGTTCCGCTACGACCGCAAAGTGCTGGTCGAGAAGGCGATCGATGCACGACAGGTTGAGACGGCCGTGCTCGGCAACGACGAGCCGGAGGCCTCGCCGGTCGGCGAGGTCACGTTTGAGGGCGAGTTCTACGACTATCAGGCCAAATACGACGATCCCAACACCCGTCTTCATATACCGGCCGACATGCCGGCAGACACCGCCGACCGGCTGCGCGAAATCGCGGTCGAGGCATACAAGGCGCTCGACTGCGCCGGGTTCGCGCGCGTGGACTTCTTTCTGGCACGAGACGGCGAACTGCTTTTGAACGAAGTGAACACCATCCCGGGCTTCACGCCGATGAGCATGTACCCGAAGCTCTGGGAGTACGCGGGCGTTTCGTACCGAGAGCTGATCACGCGCCTAATCGAGCTGGGCTTCGAGCGGCACGGGGAGAAGGGCGATGCCGTCTAGGGGCAACGCGGCTCGCAAAGAAAAACCGCGCCCGATCGAGGGCGAAATCCTCATGGATGAGAAGACGGCGCGCCGAGTCCGGCTCACGCGCTGGCGGCGCCTCCTCACCGGCCTTGCCGTCGGCCTCCTTATTGGCGGCTCAGTCGGGCTCTACGTCTCACCACTGCTCCGCGTCCAGGATATCGAGGTCGTGGGAGCCGCGGCGGTGAGCCGGGATGAGGTCCTTTCGCTGACCCGCCTCGAAGGCAAAAGCATGATGCGATTGGACCTGGCGGCCGCGGAACGGCGCGTCGAGTCTATCCCGATGGTGCAGTCCGCGCGTCTTGAACGGCACTGGCCCCAGACAGTCCGCCTGGTAATCATCGAACGGCTGCCCTGGGCCTTCTGGCAGATCGGCCCCGACCGTTATGTCATCGACAAAGAGGGCATCGTCCTGCCCGGCAGCGCACCACTGGAAAGCGGCCCGGTGATCCTGGATGTGAGCGGTCCGCCGCGGTTGGCGCCCGGCGACCACGTCGACGGCGATGCAGTCATCCTCGCGCAGGCAGTCTTGCAGCGAGTGCCGCAGACCCTCGCGATGAACGTCGTCACGCTCGAGTATTCACCGCAGCAGGGGCTGGCCCTGACGACGGATGCGGGCTATCGCGTCGTCGTGGGCGACAGCCAGAACGTGGACTACAAGCTCGCCGTCTGGAAGGCGATAGAGGGAAGGCTGGGACGCGAAGCGATGGCCGGGCACGTACTGGACTTGCGTTTCGGAGACCGTCCCTCATTCCAGTGAGACAGGAGGTTCGGCGTTGAGAGACAACATACTCGCCGGCATAGATGTAGGGAGCAGTAAGATCTGCACCTTGGTGGCCGAGGTCACTCCCGATGATGACTTGCGTGTCCTCGGCGTTGGAATCACGCCTTCGCAGGGTGTGAAGAAGGGAATGGTCGACGACATCCAGAAGGCCACCGATGCTATTAGCAGCTCAGTAGAGCGCGCTGAGCGGTCGAGCGGCAGCCGCATTATGTCGGCTCACGTGAGCATCGGCGGCAACCACACGACATCGCTTAACAACCGCGGCATCAGCACGATTCCCGGCAAGCAGCGCCCGATCACCGAGGAAGACATCGATCGGGCGATGGAGGGCGCCAAGTCGCTCAGCCTCCCGACCAACCGCGAGGTACTGCACAACATCTCGCGATTCTTCATCGTGGACGGGCAAGAGCACGTCAGCGATCCTGTCGGCATGTTCGGCCAGCGGCTGGATATGGACACCCACATCGTGACAGGGTCCGTGACCGCCATCCAAAACCTCACCCAATGCGTGGAGGGCGCCGGAGTACAGGTCGAGGAGCTGGTCTTTGCGCCTCTTGCGGCCGCGGAAGCCGTTCTCGAGGACGAGGAGAAGGAGCAGGGCGTCATCCTCGCCGATATCGGAGGGGGAACGACGAATATCGCCGTCTTTGTGGATGGCACGGTGTTCCATACCTGCGTGCTCCCCGTCGGCGGATATCACTTGACCCACGACCTCGTCGCGGGTCTCAGGGCGCCCTTCTCGCAGGTCGAGGAGCTCAAGGTCACAGACGGCTCGGCGTTGCCCAGCCAGATCGACGCCGAAGAGACGGTTGAGCTAGAAGCGTTCGGCGGCCAGCGGATGAAGGAGGTGCCGCGAAGGCGCGTCGCCGAGATCCTCCAGGCGCGCGTCGAGGAGATCCTCGAGATGATTTACATCGACGTAAAGCGCGCCGGCTTTGACGAAATGGTGGCCGCCGGCCTTGTCCTCAGCGGCGGGACGGCGAGCCTTCCCGGGATCTGCGAGCTATCCGAGATGGTCCTCCGGCTGCCCGTGCGTACCGGTGTCCCGCGCGGCGTGCACGGCCTCGCCGATTCGCTGAACCACCCGGCCTACGCCACAAGCGTTGGTCTACTGCACTGGGCGAAAGCGGAGGGCGGCGAGAACGGACACCCGCCGAAGCGCCCGCTGCACCTGCCCGCCCTGGAACTCCACGGCGCCATGGAGGCCGCGCGCAAGTGGCTGAAGACGCTGATCCCGAAGTAGAACGAGGTAGGACCCAGAGCCAGGAGCTAGGAGTAAGGAAGTTAGAGTTAAGAGGTCAGAGATTGGAAGTCAGAGAGAGAGGCCCGGCTCAAAAACAGCATGCACGACGCAGCCAGAGCGGGTACTGACTGGGCGGGGCGTTGAGGGGAGGAAACGGAGAGCCGGGGTGCGAGGGTGCCCCCCCCAATTTCCATCTTCGCGCGGGCGCAGCGAGCCCAATTCCAGGCGCCACCAAGTCGGCGGGCCTGGGGATTGTCCCGCAGTTTCCACCTTCGCGCCAGCGCAGCGAGCCCAATTCAGGCGCCGCCAGGCCGGGGGTGTGGGGGTGTCCCCCACCCTTCCCTCTCGGGGGTGGGGCGGGGCGGGGAATTGAAGAGCCTTTGAGAATCCACCAGTCCAATTGTAAGGAGGGTACATGGAGCTATTCGAAGCGTTGGAACAAGACAACACGGAAGGAGGAGTTGAGGTGAATCGACGCGCTCAACTGGACGGCCTTCCGCCGATCAAAGTGGTCGGCGTTGGAGGGGGAGGCTGCAACGCCGTGAACCGCATGGTGCAGGCGCGCATCGCCGGCGTGGAGTTCGTGGGCGTCAACACGGACGCCCAAGCCCTCATGCGCTGCGACGCTGAGACGCGTATACGCATCGGCGACAGGATCTCTCGCGGCCTCGGCGTCGGCGGAGACCCGGACCGTGGGCGCGCTGCTGCCGAGGAGTCGCGGGAGGAGCTCAAGGACGCTCTCAAGGGCGCCGACATGGTGTTCATTACCGCCGGCATGGGTGGCGGCACCGGCACCGGCGGCGCGCCGCTCGTCGCCGGCGTGGCGAAGGATATCGGTGCGCTGACGGTTGCAGTGGTGACGCGACCGTTCGGGTTCGAAGGCGCCAAGCGGCGTCAGCAGGCGGAGCAAGGGATCGGACAGCTCGCAGAGGAGGTCGATACGCTGATCGTCATACCAAATGACCGTCTCCTCGCGGTCTGTGACCAGAAGGCGACGGTCAGCCAGGCGTTCACAATGGCGGACGACGTGCTTCGGCAAGGAATCCAGGGCATCGCCGATGTGATCACGACTCCCGGCGACATCAACCTCGACTTCGCAGACGTCCGGCGCATCATGTCCGACGCCGGTCCCGCATTGATGGCGATCGGCCGGGCCGAGGGCGAGAACCGCGCCGTCGAAGCTGCGCAGGCCGCCATAGCGAGCCCCCTGCTCGACGTGAACATCCACGGGGCGCGCGGCGTGCTCTTCAACGTCTCAAGCTCGGGAACGATGGGCCTTCACGAGCTCAACATGGCGGCCCAGGTCATCGCTGAGGTCGTGGATCCGGAAGCCGAGATCATCTTTGGGACCTCGACCGACGCCGAGCTGGGCGAAGAAGTGAAGATCACGCTGATCGCCACCGGTTTCGACGGACGCGAGCGGTACGCCTCACAGGCCGAGGACGAAGAGTTCCGGCGGATAAGAGAGGAGGCGGCGCAGAACCAGGACGATATGGACCTGCCCACGTTTCTTCGCAGACCCGTATCGGTCCGCTAACTGATTGCCTCCTTTTACGAAAGGAAGCGGGACAGAGCGACGTAAATAGAACCTGATCGACCCTGCGGCAAGTGACAACCGACGCCGCCGAGCTTGCTGGCCTCCCAGAAAGCCCGGCGGCGTGCCTCTTTCTCGATTAACGGTTAGCGGTTATCTGGTCGGGCTTGGGCTTCGCGCCGCCGGACTCGTTGCGCCGGCAGGACTCGTCGCCGCTCCGCTCGCGCGCGGCGAGGACGTCCCTCCGGTCGCGCGCGGTGATCCGCTCGCGGCGCCAGTCGCCGCCGCCGAAGCGCACGGTGTCGCCGTCGCCGCCCGAGTAGTACCGGCAGGCGAGCCACTGGCAGCAGCGCTCGGCGAGCCGCTCCGCGCTGGGCTGCTGCCGCTCGCGGCCGCGCTGCCGCTGGACGGGGCGCTTGTTGCTGCGCGCGCTGCCGGGCTGCTGGCCGCCGGCGAAGTTGCCGATCCGGTACGCGGGCTTCCGCTCGCCGCCGGCGAGGTCGCTGCGCCGCTCCGCGCTGCCGTGCTCGTCGGGCTGGCTGCGGACTTCGTAGACGTTGCACAGGGCGAAAGGGTGGCCGTCGACTTATCTTCGCTACTTCCACAGGCGACGGCCAGCGCGAGAAGTCCCACAAAGACAGCAATGGGGACGAGCGCAACAAACTGGTGCCGCTTCATCGGTCCCTCCTTCTTGTTCCAATTGTTATCTAAATATCCCAAACGAACACAAAACATTCCCTGGTACCGCCTCGGATTACAAATTCATAACAACCAGCCCCTGCGGGAACGGACAATCCAAAGTCACGCTCTGGGCTGAATGCGGCAGACCTACAACCGGAGGCTGGCCGGTTATGACTCCACCGGCACCACTTCGTAGTGCATCGTCCTCGAGCGCGTCAGCCGATGCGCAAGTGGAACGAGGACGCCTTGTAGAATACGGTACTTTCGAACGAGCGCCCTGGAGGCGTGCTTTGCCTCGTCTCCGGACAGCAACCTCACCTGCGCGCTGAAAGCGGGACCTGTCGGCTTGCCTAGATACGTACACGGCGCTATCTGGACATTTGGATTATTACGGAGACGTTTGACCTTCCCCGTCCTGTGCGGTGTGCGGACAAACGCACGATCTCCGTCGACTGCGATGTTGACGGCCGTACCAACGGGCGTACCGTCGCGACGGTAGGTCGTGAGCAGAGCGGCCCTCTGGCGGACGAACGGTTCGAGCAGCTTCTCTCGCGAAGTCATGGCTGGTTCCTTCGACGGCATATTATAGGTCGACGCTCACCCGCATTCCCTGGCGATAGACCAGCGTGCCTCCAAAATAGTTGCCGATTGTCAGCACGACAGCTCCGCCGGCAGCCAGCAGCATTGGCGCGGGCGGCGTTTGTGTGGCGTCAAAGTCGAACGTGCGCAGGAGCAGGCTGGCCGCGAAGAGGCCGAGTGCGCAGACCTGCGCGATCAAATGCCGCGTACCAATGATCTTCTTGCGCGATCCGCCGACCATCGGCAGGTAGTCCACCAAGCCGGTGGTCGCCGCGAAAACGGCGACCACAAGCCCGAGCACGATGTCGTAGAAGGCGGCGCGCGTCAACGTAAGATCGGCATCGAGCCTCGAGGCGACATCGAAGATCAACGCGGCGGGCAGCAGCGCCGAGGGAAAGTGCACGAACGGTGGATGGCTGGGGTGGCCGAACGGCTTCCCCTGGACGACATCCTTTAACGTCCAGCGGCCTGCCACAACTGGCCTCTGACTCCAGATGCTTCCGGTCGTCATGGCTGACCTCCTACAACAGCCGGCCGAGTGTGAAAACCCGGACGGCGGCGCCGGGTTGATTGATTGAGTTCGGGGACTCGCTAGAGAGCCGCGTCTTACTTGGCGCCTCCGTACCTCTTGAGACCCTGGTCGATGTTCTTCACGAGCTGGGTCATGTCCACTTCGGCCGCCTCAGCAGCGTCCTTCAGCTGCTGCAGAGTGATGTGTTTGGGGTTGCCGTGGTTGGCCTCAGGCTCGTCGCAACCGCAGCTAATGCACATATCAGACCTCCTCTATGATGCTTAGCCAATCCCTTACCTATCGATTCACCGGACACGGCATGCGCCGGTCATTGTAATCCACGCCGAAGATCCTGACTTGCCCGCGCAGGCGACGAACCATCCAGACAGCACTCCTACTCATCGAAAGCCGTAAAGCCACAGTATTTTGGTTGCATGTTCCGGAGTGCCGAGTTCGAACCGCTACGGGTCTCTGGGCTAGGCGGCTTGCAATCTTCTATCACTCAATGTCAGCTTCCCGGAGAAGGCGTTCGAACTCCGCGGGCGTGACGAACTCAACACCCGCATAGCCGCGCGCACGCAGGAACTCCCGGTCTGTCGTCACGATGTAACGCGCGCCACCGGAGACAGCCGCTTCCACCAGCCGTAGATCACCGGCGTCCTTCAAACGTAGATCCAGGACCTGTGGCGGTCGCTCGATCAGCACGCTTCGCGTCTGGAGCGCATCTAGCAGCGACTCGATCGATTCCGGCGACACCATTCGCGCCAGCCAGCCGCCACCGAGGACGAGCTCCGCTTCGCGGATCGTCGCCGGAGAGGCGACGACCTCGAGCCGGCCATCAAGCCATGCCTGCGCGATGCGCGCGCTCGTGCCGCCGGTACGGGTCAGGGCGGCGATGAGGACGTTCGTGTCGATTGCGATGCGCATGTCTCAACATCAGCGAGCATAGCACCGAACATCCGCCAACACGGCTTCTCCACACATGTGGATAACCACAAAATGTAGCTCGTGACGGCTTGACAACTACAATATATAGTGCTAATGTTCGTCTTGCGCCGCTGAGAGTGGGGGTCCAACAGGTGGCGCGAGGGGCTACGAAAATGCCAAACAAACTCAAGCGGACCAAGTATCTGCCAGCGCGAGACGTAAGGATCCCGAGCCGCACGGTGCACATCCCCAGCCGAACCTTTAGTCTGCGCGGACGAACCGTTAGCTTACCCAGCCGGACTTTGAACGTACCCGAGCGCACAGTCAGCATGCCCGCGCGGCAGGTCGAGATTCCCTAGGCCGCACATGAACTGCCCTTTCTGCGCTCAGGCCGAGACAAAGGTCACCGATTCCCGCCCGGAACAAGACGGCATCCGCCGCCGCCGCGAATGCCTCGCCTGCGGCCGCCGTTTCACCACGCTCGAGCGTGTGGAGCTCGGCGGCGTTGTGCTGATCAAGAAGGACGGCCGGCGCGAGGCGTTTGATCGCGTGAAAGTGATCGCCGGCATGCGCAAGGCGTGCGACAAGCGCCCGATCCCGTCCGGCGCCGTCGAGGCGCTGGCGGATGAGGTCGAGCAGGCGGTCTTCGCGATGAACCGCGCAGAGGTGCCGTCCAGCGTCGTCGGCGAGCTGGTCATGGAGCGCCTGAAAGCGCTTGACCACATCGCCTACATCCGCTTCGCCTCCGTCTACCGCGCCTTCGCCGACGTCGACGAACTGGAGCAGGAGCTTGAGGCGCTGAAGGCGGGCTGGCGCCGGCCCGACATTCCGCCCGATCAGCTCGCGCTCCTGCCCGATCTGACACCGAAGACAGCTTCCGCGCGCATCCTGCGCGTACGCCGCCCAGGCGGGCGGGCGTCTGCCCGCGCCAAGACCGACGCCGAGCCGGAGAAGAAGCAGCAAAGGAGGGCCCAATGACACCTGCGGAGCTGGCCACCATCGCGCTCATCGCCCTGCTCATTTGGTCCTGGAGAGTGGCCATCGGCCGGGACAGCGACCAGTAATCAATGAAAGCTGCCGTCATGACTCGCCTGATCGACGAAGAGCTCTCCCACATCCCGCGCTCTCACAAGGGTTCGACTCAGAACCAGTTCCGCATGCTCTACGCGTACCACCGCCGCCGCGACCTGGCGGACGACTCGAACGCGCCCGCCCGCAACGCCCTCTTCGCCGCCATTCGCGCCATCGAAGCCGGGCAGCACGCAATGTCGCCATCGTTCGAGTGGGAGTTCTTCCGCCCCGGTGGCGGCAGCACGCAGATGATGAGAAACGGGGTCCACGAGGAGGACGCGACATGACTCTAGCACCTGATCGACGGCAGACAAAGGCTTCCGCACCCTCGCAGGCACCGCCACGCGAGGAGGCGCGCCTCCCAATCGAGCGCTACTTCACCAAGCCGGAAGTGGACCCCTACGACGAGCTCGAGTGGGAGGTCCGCACCGCGAGCATCGAAGGCGCTGACGGAAGGCCCGTCTTCGAGCAGAAGGATATCGAGATCCCCGCCACGTGGTCCCAAAACGCCACCAACGTGGTCGCCTCGAAGTACTTCCGCGGCCCGCTTACGCCGGGCGATGCTTCCACGGGCTCGGGTCGAACGGTAATGCGAGAGCGCTCCGTCAAGCAGCTCATCGACCGTGTCGTCAATCAGATCACTGAGTGGGGACGGAACGATGGCTACTTTGCGTCAGACGACGAGGCGGAGACGTTCCGTCATGAGCTGAAGTACCTGCTCGTGAACCAGTACCTCTGCTTCAACTCGCCGGTGTGGTTCAACATCGGCATCGAAGAGCAACCGCAGTGCTCCGCCTGCTTCATCCTCAGCATCGAGGACTCCATCGATTCGATCCTCGACTGGTACAAGACCGAGGGGAAGATCTTCAAGGGCGGCTCAGGCTCCGGCATCAACCTCTCGCGGCTGCGCAGCTCTAAGGAGCACGTGACGGCGGGCGGCCTTGCCTCCGGACCTGTTTCTTTCATGCGCGGCGCCGACTCCGTCGCCGGCACGATCAAGTCGGGCGGCAAGACCCGCAGAGCGGCCAAGATGGTCATCCTCAACGTCGACCACCCCGACATCGAGGAGTTCATCTGGAGCAAGGCGAAGGAGGAGCGTAAGGCCTACTCGCTGGGCGAGGCCGGCTACGACGTTTCGCTCGATGGCGACGCCTGGATCAGCATCCAGTACCAGAACGCAAACAATTCAGTGCGCGTCAGCGACGAATTCATGCGCGCGGTCCTCGACGACGCCGAGTGGCAGACGCGCTACGTACAGACCGGAGACACAGCACAGACGCACAAGGCCCGCAATCTGATGCGGGACATCGCACAGGCGGCCTGGGAGTGCGCCGACCCGGGCATGCAATACGACACCACGATCAACGGCTGGCACACGTGCCCGAACACCGGCCCGATCACTGCCTCCAACCCCTGCTCCGAGTACATGCACCTCGACGACAGCGCCTGCAATCTGGCGTCGATCAACGTCCTGAAGTTCCTCGGTGAAGGAAATGAGAAAGGAGAAATGAAGGAGGAGGGAGACGAACCCAATCCCATTTCCCAGTTTCCCATTTCCCATTTCGACATAGAGGCATACAAGCGCACGATCGCCATCTCCATCATGGCGCAGGAGATTATCGTCTCGAACTCCTCCTATCCGACCGAGAAGATCCGGCAAAACGCCGAAGCGTATCGCCAGCTCGGCCTCGGCTATTCGAACCTGGGCGCCCTGCTGATGTGCCTGGGCATCCCGTATGACTCCGGTGAGGGGCGCGCCTGGTGCGGCGCCTTGACGGCCATCATGACCGGCCACGCTTACGCAACGTCCGCCGCGATCGCCGCCCGCATGGGTCCCTTCGCCGGCTACGAGCGCAATCGCGAACCGACGCTGCGGGTGATCGAGAAGCACCGCGCGGCGGTGGACGAAATCCCGGAGGTTGAAGCAACGGGACTCTGGCTTCAGGAGGCCGCCCGCGAGTGCTGGGACAACGCGCTTGCGCTCGGCCGAGAGCACGGCTATCGCAACTCGCAGGCCACCGTTATCGCGCCCACCGGGACGATCAGCTTCATGATGGACTGCGACACCACCGGCATCGAGCCGGACATCGCTCTCGTGAAGTACAAGACGCTGGTTGGCGGCGGGCTGATGAAGATCGTGAACAATACGGTCCCCCGGGCGCTGGCGCGACTCGGTTACGACGAAGCGCAGAGTGCCACCATCGTCGCGCACATCGACGAGACCGGAACGATCGAGGGCGCGCCGCACCTCTCCGACGATCACCTGCCGGTATTCGACTGCGCGTTCAAGGCACAGAACGGCTCGCGAACCATCCATTGGCTGGGCCACGTCAAGATGATGGGCGCGGCGCAGCCGTTCATATCCGGCGCCATCTCCAAGACCGTCAACATGCCCGAGGAATCGACCGTCGAGGATATCGAGCAGGCCTACATCGAGGGCTGGACTCAAGGGCTGAAAGCTCTCGCCATCTACCGTGACGGCTCCAAGCGTGCGCAAGTTCTGAGCACCAAGAAGGACGACGGCGTAGGCGCGACAGGCCCGTCGCCCAACGAAGCCGGCCACCCGGTCCGACGGAGGCTACCGGCGACGCGAACGTCTGTGACGCACAAATTCTCGATCGAAGGCCATGAGGGATACCTGACAGCCGGACTGTACGAGGACGGGAAGCCGGGCGAGATCTGGCTGACGATGGCGAAGGAAGGCAGCACCCTCTCCGGAATCATGGATGCCTTCGCGACCTCCATCTCGATCGCGCTCCAGTACGGCGTCCCGTTGCGTGACCTCGTGAACAAGTTCTCGCATATGCGCTTCGAACCCTCCGGCCGCACCGAAAACAGCGAAATACCGGTGGCGCAGTCTATCGTGGACTACATCTTTCGCTGGATGGCCTCACAATTCCTTAGCGAAGAAGAGAAAGAGGAGTTTGGCGTCCTCTCGCCGGTCGTAAAGGCGAAGATGATGGCTGCGGAGTACGGCCAAGATCTAGGCGCCGGGAGCCACGAGCAAGAGCGCGGCGCCAACGGTCGCCCGCACGGCACGCAGACGGATGCGCCTCCCTGCAGCAACTGCGGCTGGATCATGACCCGCGCAGGCGCCTGCTACCGCTGCGAAAACTGCGGCACGACAAGCGGCTGCGGCTAGGCCTAACCGAGCAGTCTCCCTGCTGGGGCGCCTTCGGGCGCCCCAGATTTTTCTCCCAGAGCCCCTGGCTGTAACGTGCCTGCGCGCCGCAGCGTCCGTACTGACGGAGGTTACAAAAGGGTGAACGTTATGGAAGACGGCCAGATAGACACGCCCGCGGCTCCGACCGAACCCGGACCAGTATGGCCGCCCCTCCCGAGGAAATCTGCGGAGGCCGAAATACCCGAGACTCCAGCGGCGGGCAACATGCAGAACGGAGCGTCCGCCGTCATGCCGAGGGCGCCGGAAACGGTGCACGATATCGGCCTTTCCCCCTCATTCCTGCTCGAGCACGTCATCAAGGTCATCCATTACGCAGAAACTCCCACAGCTGAGCACGTCGCCCGCGTCGTCGGCCTCCCCACCCGGCATATCGTCGAGCTACTCGACGCGCTGAAGAGCGACCGCATGTGCGAGATCATCGGCGGCTCGACATACGATCTTTCCAGCACCTACCGCTTTCGCCTCACCGAAAAGGGCAGGGCGCGCGCCGAGGAGGCCCTCGCGCACTGCCGCTACGCCGGCGCAGCGCCCGTAACCGTGGAGCAGTACGAGCGCGTGATCACGAGCATGGGCGTAAGCAGACGGCCTACCCTGGAGGCGATCAACGAAGCCTTGTCCTCCCTGATCCTCGATGAAACCGCCGCGACTTTCTTGGCGCGCGCGTTTCACTCTGGCCGCTCCACCATGGTCTTTGGCCCGTCGGGGAACGGCAAAACGCACGTCATCACGGAGTTCATCCGCCGGCTGGGCGGTGAAGTCCTCGTCCCCTACGCCATCTACGCCTACGGCCAGCTCATCCGAATCTACGACCCCCTGAACCACACTCAGATACGCGACGAGGCGGCTCTGAGAGAGGAAGTGGGGCAAGGTTTCAAGCGAACGGTGGCCCGTGACGATCTCGTCGACCGGCGCTGGGTGAAGATCAAGCGGCCAGGCCTCATCGTGGGTGGCGAGCTTACAGCCGAATCGCTGGAGCTCGGCTACGACCCGCTCACTCACTTTTATCAGGCACCCAAGCATCTCAAGGCGCAGGGCGGCTTCCTCGTCGTCGATGACTTCGGGCGCCAGAAGGTGAGCCCGACCGAGCTGCTAAACCGCTGGATTATGGCGATGGAGCGGGGGCGGGACAACCTTCTGCTTCGCACAGGCGAAAGCATCGACGTCCCCTTCCACATTACCCTCTTGCTTTCGACGAACCTGAACCCCGCCGACCTGGCGGACGCCGCCTTCCTGCGACGAATCCCCTACAAGGCCTACATCCCGGCGACGAGCCCGGAGCAGTTTGGACGCATCCTGCGCAAGGTCTGCGACCAATCGGGCCTGAGATACACCGAAGAAACTCTCGCGGCGGCCGTCACGGCCATCGATCTGGCCTCAAACCACGGGCTGAGCGGGTCCCTCGCCAGAGACCTTGTGTCCATCTTGGTAGACAACGCTGAGATGGAAGGGCGAGCGCCGGACCTGTCGGCGACCGAGGTTACTCTCAGCTACAAGCAGTTCAGCGGCTTCGCCCAGCAGACCGCCGAGCCCATTGCGGCCAAGAAGCCATCGCGTGGCGCATAGTCGCGACCGTCTGATCTGAGCGCTGCCCACTAGGGGTCGCAGCAGGTGAGCACGAAGCCGCAGGCCCTACAGAGCCACTTGCCGCCGGAGCTACGCTCCATCGCGCGGCCGCAAACGTAGCAGGCGCCGGCGGGCAAGCACTCTAGGGCAAGCGACGCCCGTTGGCCGGCCTGTGACTTACCGGTTTCGAGTTTCGAAACGTATCTAAGCACCACTTGCTCCCCTCTTTCGATCGAAATCGCTTGCGTTCTGGACCCTAGAGTCGCCTTAGCGAGGGGCGCGGCAACCGTTCTCGCAGATATTGCGCCAGTGCGCGCACGTAGCGAGCACCGTTGTGGCGAACCATGAAGTGGCCCCGGGTGATGTGCCAGAAGCCGGCGCTGCGGCCCGCCTCCGAAAGCACGTCGTAGATCTTCGCCCGCGAGAAGTCGTCAGCCGCGCGACACAGCTCGATAACGTCCGGGAAGATCTGATGGAGCGCGCCAGCGCCGAGCGCTTTCTGAAGGACGTACTCCTTCGGCTCTTCGAACGCGCTTGCCCAGCGGTCTCGCGCGGCACTCCAGTAGTTGAGCAGCAGCTTGCCCGCTTCGTCGTCGCTCAAGCGCTTCATGATTGTGTCGTTGACGACCGGTTCCAGAGAAGACACGATGCTGTGCTGTTTCATCATGTGTTCCGGCTTCAGCGGTTCGCCGGGCATGCGGATCATGTCTCGCCAGGGGCTCTCGCGGCTGCTATTCAGGATGTCGGTGAGGAGCGTCGCCCGCGCTCGCTGGTAATCGCGTTCGCCCTGGCGCTCCAGGAGCGCCGCGCCTTCCTCCTCGCGCATCGAGAGCAGGTGGCGATCGACTACGTCGGTAGGCACGCCTTTATGTCGCGTATTGATAACGTGGAAGTACCGCATCTCCTCATACGCGTCGATCCCCTCGACGATGACCACCGGCAGCGGGTATTCGGACAGCCACTTCGCCTTGTCGTGCTCCAGCGCCCGCTGGAGGCCGTACAACCTGTGCTGGCCGTCTACGATCCAGAGGGGAATGTCGGAGTCGATGCGGAGGAGGCCGGTCTCGCCGCCGCCGTTAGACCCGACAGCCGGCTCAAAGTCCAGGCGATGCGGCTGACGGACGCAGAGCACAATGGAGGTGGGCAGCATCCCTTCCTCCTCGCGCATGTAGGAGGATATCTGGCGCAGCCGGGAAGCCGTCACCGCGCGCTGATAGCCCCGCCTGTTGTCGGACCGATAGGTGTCCGCCTGGAACCGCCCGAGCAGGGTCTTCAAAGGCAAGGCCGTAACGTAGAGGTTTACGTCGGGCCTTTTCTGCCGAAAACGTACGGCGAACTCCTTCAAGATTGCCCCGGACGCGGCGCTTGCGTTCGGCGTCTCGCGAACAGTGGTCGAGGTAGCCATGATTCTCGCCCCCTTTGCGGCTGGCTAATTAAATAATAAAAGGATTAATCCTATTGTCAATACACTCGAAGTGACATTTATCCCTTTATCGACAAATTGCCGCTGGTACAATTGAGGCGTATGACAACCCCCGAAAGCGGTCCACTCACGTCTCAGCTCTCCGAGAATGCACGCCTGGTGCTCGAACGCCGGTATCTGGCGCGGGACGACCGCGGGCAGCCCCTCGAGACACCCGAGCAACTTTTTGCGCGCGTTGCTCACAACATCGCACAGGCGGAGGTGATTTACGCGCCGGACGACAAGGATGCGGCGGCTCGCTGGGAGGTGCGGTTCCTCGAGCTTATGACGGCGCTTGACTTCCTGCCGAACTCGCCGACGTTGATGAACGCCGGACGGGAACTCCAGCAATTGTCCGCCTGTTTCGTCCTTCCGGTCGAGGACAGCATCGAGGGCATCTTTCAGGCGATCAAGGACACGGCGCGGATCCATCAATCCGGCGGCGGCACTGGCTTCGCGTTCTCTCGTCTCAGGCCCGCCGGCGACCGCGTGCGCTCGACAATGGGCGTCGCGTCCGGCCCTGTCTCGTTCTTAAAGGTGTTCGACTCGGCGACTGAGGCGATCAGGCAAGGGGGCACCCGGCGCGGCGCCAACATGGGCATCCTTGCCGTTAACCACCCAGACATCGAGCAGTTCATCACGGTCAAGGGCGACATGCGCACGCTCGTCAACTTCAACATCTCGGTCGCGGTCACCGAGGAGTTCATGCGCGCCGTCGAGAACGACGAAGAGTACGACCTGGTGAACCCGCGCAGCGGCGAAGTGACCGCCCGCCGGCGGGCGCGGCACATCTTTGACCTGATTGTCGCCAACGCCTGGCGGAATGGCGACCCCGGTATCGTCTTCATCGACCGCATCAATCGCGACAACCCGACGCCAAACCTCGGGCAGATCGAGGCGACCAATCCTTGCGGAGAGCAACCGTTGCTTCCATACGAGTCCTGCAACCTCGGCTCGCTCAACCTCGGCCGGTTCGTGACGGCGGAAGGGGACAAGCCCCGCTTCGATTGGGAGCGCCTTGCGCGAGTCATTCCTGACTGCGCGCGCTTCCTCGACGACGTGATCGACATGAACCGCTACCCGATCGACGAGATCGACAAGGCGACGAAACTGACGCGCAAGATCGGCCTCGGCGTGATGGGCTGGCACGACGCGCTCATGCGGCTCGGCATCCCGTACGACTCAGAGGAGGCACTGACGCTGGCCGAGGAGATCGCGCGCTTCATCCAGGAGAAGGCGAACGAGGCCTCACTCGGGCTTGCACGCGAGCGGGGAACATTCCCGGCCTTCGAGGGCTCTATGTACGACCCCGATCGGCCCTACCGAAACGCCACACGAACAACAGTGGCCCCGACCGGCACGATCTCGATCATCGCCGACTGCTCATCCGGCATCGAGCCCGTGTTCGCGCTCGCCTACACGCGGCAGCACTACCTTGACCCGGACGACGCCTCGAAGCTGACGACTTTGCGCGAAGTCAACCGCTACTTCCTCAAGGCGGCAAAAGACTGTGGCTTCTATAGCGACGCGATGATGGACCATGTGTCGGCTGGAGGCCGCGTGTCGGATCAGGAGGAAGTGCCGGACTGGGCGCAGCGGCTGTTCGTCACCGCGCACGAGATCACTCCCGAGTGGCACGTACGGGTGCAGGCCGCATTCCAACGTCACAACGACAACGCGGTCTCGAAGACGATCAACTTCCCGCATTCCGCGCCCGAGGCAGACGTGGCAGCCGCCTTTTGGCTCGCCTACCGGGAAGGCTGCAAAGGCATCACTGTTTACCGGGAAGGCTCCCGCGACTTCTCCGTCCTCTCGCATACGACTGCCAACGTGAAGGGCCCGGAACAGGAGACCGCGGAGGCGCTGGGGGAGATCACCGGCCAGCTCTCAAGGCTGGAGCGACCGCTATCTCAACGCGAGTTCCTCCCGGACGAGCGCAAGTCGATCACGCACAAGTTTCGCGTCGGCGACCAGGAAGGCTACATCACCGTCGGACTCTACGACGACGGCCGTCCCGGCGAGATCTTCGTCAAGATCAACAAAGAAGGCTCAACGGTGTCCGGCCTCACCGACGCCGTCGCCAAGCTGGCATCGATCGCCCTCCAGTACGGCGTGCCGCTGGACGAACTGGCGCCGAAGATGCGCAACACCCGCTTCGAGCCCTACGGCCCGACCGGCAACCCGCAGGTGCCGTGGGCTACCAGCGTCATCGACTACATCTTCCACTGGCTCCAGATGCGCTTCGGGACCGAACCTCCGGCCCACGTAGTGGCGACAGGCCCGTCGCCCGCGGACGCCTCTTCGGGCGACAGCGGCATCGGCTGCCCGGACTGCGGGGCGCTGCTGGCGTACCAAGAGGGGTGCCTGGTGTGCCGCTCGTGCGGTTATAACAGGTGTGGGTAAGCCGCTCAAGCTGCACCTTGACCACCGGCTAGCTACCTGACCGGATCTCCGGACTTCGCTCCATTTCGTATACTGGCGGCACCCGTCAGTAGTGTAGAAGGAGCCCAGGTGCCCGAACCTCGCATCGCCCTGCCACCCGTCGATTCCGTCACCATCACGACGTTCGTCGACAACTATGTCGATATGCTCTTGATGGATCAGGGGCCGGCAAAGCGCTTGGGGCTTCCAACAGCCGAGACGCCGCGCGTTCCAGCCAGCGTATTGGAGGAGGGCCAGACGGCCGACAATCCTCTGGCTGAGCACGGCTTCTCGGCGCTGATCGACGTCCACTCCAGCGGCCGCGCGCACACAGTGCTGTTCGACACCGGCATGACGCCGAGCGGCCTCGTCGAGAACATGCGACGTTTGGGCCACTCTCCGAAAGATATCGAGGCGATCGTGCTGAGCCACGGTCATCTTGACCACACGACCGGCCTGGACGGACTCGTGCGCACGCTTGGCCGCTTGAGCGTGCCAGTGTTCCTCCACCCTGAGGCCTGGAGCCGGCGGCGACTCGTCCTTCCTGGCCGGGAGCCGTTCGAGTTGCCGACGCCCAGCAAGTCAGCAATCAAAGGCGCCGGCTTCGAGATCATCGAGGAGAAGCAGCCTTCGTTCCTCCTCGACGGTTCACTTCTGATAACCGGGGAGGTAGACCGGACTACCGACTTTGAGAAAGGCTTTCCGATCCACCAGGCGAAGCGCAACGGCGATTGGCAACCCGACCCCCTGATCCTCGACGATCAGGCCGCCATCCTGAACGTTCGCGACAAAGGCCTGGTCGTCCTTACCGGCTGCGGACACGCCGGGATCGTTAACATCATTCGGTATGCTCGCAAACTCACCGGCGTCGAGCGTATCTATACGGTGATCGGTGGCTTCCACCTCAACGGACCGCTCTTCGAGCCCATCATTCCGCTTGTCTGCAACGCCCTCGCCGAGCTAGACCCTCAGGTGATCGTTCCTGCACACTGCACAGGATGGAAGGCAGTTCACGCCCTAGCCGCCCGCTTCCCAAACGCCTTTGTCCAGAACAGTGTCGGCACGCGCTTTGAGCTCTGAAACCGCATGAAAGTCCATCGCGTCGCCCCAGACGCGGCCGTTCCCGCCGGCGAGCAGTTCTTCGTCGGCGAGGTAAGAGTGCAGCCTATCATCCCGGGCACCGAGGGTATCGAGATCATCGTCGTTCGCTTCAGCGCGGGCGCGCGCACCTACTTGCACTCGCACGAGGTGCCCCAGGTCCTGCACTGCATCGAGGGCCGCGGCATCCTCGCCACCGAGAGCGAGCGGAACGAGGTTGGCCCGGGCGATATCGTCCATGTGCCGGCGGGCGAGATGCATTGGCACGGCGCCGCGCCGGACAGCGAATTCGCCCACCTCTCGATCCGCCCGCCCGGCGAGACCAACTGGACTAAAATCGACCCCTTGGATAACAAGGAAAGCTCTCTCTAGAAATAAGAGACCAGAATAATCCGGAAGTCAAACCCAAAAAACGACGAAACGAAATCCTAGATTAGCGCAGTTTAGGAGGCAAGATGAACACGATTCTCGCCCGGTTCAACATTATTGCCGGCAAAGAAGCCGAGGCCGAAGAGGCGATGCAGAAGCAGGCTGCTTCCGTCGAGTCCACCGAGCCGGGTGCGCTGACTTACATCTTCCACCGGAACCGCAAGGACCCGTCCGAGATTACGGTCTACGAGATCTACGCGGACGACGACGCTACGGCGGCGCATCGCGGCACCGAGCACATGGCCACGTTCTCCTCGTACTTTGGATCGCTGTTCGACCCTGCGACCGTTAAGATCGACCGCCTCGAGCGCATCGCGGGCTTTTCGCGATAACGCAGCGCCGTAGAGACGCCCCGAAGGCGCGTCTCTACACTCGCCCCTCCACGCCCAAAGACCCCCCGAGCTCCCGAACGAACTCCCGCCACTCCTCCGGCTCCGCCCACCCTTCGTACCCCGAGTACGAGGTCAGCGATATCTTCTCCTCCTCCGGCCCAACCACTGCCCACACAGTGAAGGTCTCGATCGGGCCGGTCACTCCGTAGCCCAGCTCTAGACGGCGCACTTCGTTCGTACGCATCGTGCGGCGCTTCTTGCCCCAAAGACGCCCCCGCTTCGTGACCGTGATCTCGCCGCCTACCTCATCGAGGATCACCTGTTCGCGCCCGGCTTCATTCACCAGCCGCCCCATCTGGTCGCGCGAGGGCAGATTGCCGCCGTGACGGCCGCCGGGCGCACCTTCCTCAATTACAGCTAGATCGTAGGATTGCGCGATCGCGCTCGCCAGCTTCTCCGCGCAGCCGCGGTCGTATTCGTTGATCGTGAGGTCGCCGCCGCCCTCGTACGCGACAACGACCCGCGAGAGGCTCGGCGGCAAGACGTGGCCGGTCGCGGTCTGCATCGGCGCCTGCGACCAGCGGTGCCAGGTGACGGAGCGGACAGGCTTGAGCCGCTCGACAGCCTGCGGGTCGTCGGCATGCTTCTTACCCTTCCTGGGGTAATTGCGGAGTTCGCGCAGCGCCGCGTCCCAGACCCAGTCACCGCAAAGAAAGTCACCCTCGTCCGGCGGCAATGCAATCGCCCTACGGTTCGGCGACTTCGTACGTTTGCCGCACCCACCTGCCGTCCGGGTGTGGCGCCGTCGGGACCGCCGCTTCCTCGATCGTCGCAATAGTTGCGGCCGCGCCTTCTCGCACGTAGCGCTTGCAGTCATCCTCGGTCCGCCACGTCGTGATCTGGGCGAACGCACCTTCCTCGTTCACATCCCAGGCGTACTCGACTGACACAAATCCCGACGACTTCTCGAGAATGCCGGTGATCTTCGGCAGAACGCCGTCGAGCTGAGACCGCCAGCGCGCGCGGTCAGTCAGGCGGCTCTTGCGGCGGAGGATCGAGACGACCATCTCGCGCCATTGTCGGCGCGCGAGCCGCCAGCGGCAACTAAGCGGGCGCTCGGGACGACGCAGAACCTAGCGCGATGAGAGCCGCCATCGTTGCCACCTTCTGGTCTCGCCCCCACGGAGGACCGCAGTCTCGCCCCAGCAGCTGCACGAGCGCGCCCACTTCGCCCTCCGAGGTCCCCAACGCCGCCGCAGCGCGGGCCGGCAGCTCTCTCTCAATCACCCCGACCGCTCGAAGACCACTGCTCTGACTTGCCTCGATCAGCGCCTCGCGAAACAGCCATCCCTCGGCGCCATGCATCGCCGCGTGTGTAGACAGAGACTGGGACAGCGAGGCGCCTGGCTTGCCGCCGCCCAGCACCTGTCCACTTGCGACTAGTTCGTACCCGTGCGCTCCGGCCAAGGCAGCAAACCCGGTTACCGCTTCCGCCGCCAGTACCCGAGCCTCCTCAGCGGCAGCAGCGACTATCTCCACAGCCTCGTCTGGGCCGCCGCGCTTGGCATCGTGATATGGCTCACGCGGGAGCGGCCACGTGGTGAGCAGGAGTCGCGAGCGCTCGATGACGCAAGGAGCGCTCAACGGGCCGCCCACACAGACAGCCGCCGCCCAGCCCGAATGCGAGGAAAAGCCGATGGCAGCGGGCTCCAGCCGGTCGGGCACCACTCTAGCCCAGCGCCTGCCAGCGCTCTGCTCGCCTGCGGATGTCGGGCGTGCCAAGGCCTTTCCACACGGCCCAATGGACGCGCTGGATCATGAACTCGAAGGGTACGTGATTGCGGCTGGTCATATTGATCTTGCGCGCCTCGACCGCTGCCAGCATATTCGTCGCCCAGTTGTCGGAGACCACCGCGCGGCCGATGATCATGAACTCCTCGTCGTCGTTGCCGATCATAGCGTGGATGGCGCAGCGGGGGTCGCGGAGGAGATTGTCATACTTCACTGTGCGCTCTCCGATGAAGGCGAGGAGGCGTCCGCCGCCGATCAGAGGCGTGAATGGATGCACGCGGGGTGAGCTGTCCTTCGCAGTCGTGGCGATGTAGGCCACGCCCACGCCGAACAGCCGCGCGCCGCGTTCGGCGAGGCCGGGCGCAGCGTCCGCGAACTCGCCCCAAGGGACCAGCACTAAGCCTCCTCACCCAGCTCGAAGAGGTCGAGGTCTGTTGGGATCAACCGCTTCTTGCCCGGCTCGTAGTACAGCAAAATCCGGCCACAGCGAGACTCGTCGCGAACAAATTGCACGACTGCGTCGCCGATGTCGGTTGGCTGAAGCATTGCGTCCGGCCCGCCGGCCGGAACATCTTGCTGCTGCTTTCGCTCCTCGCTCCAGGTCGAGAGGTAGGCGCGCACGTTCTCGGTCGCGACCCAGCCGGGACAGATGCAGTTGACGCGGATGTTCATCCGTTCCTTGAGCGGCGCCAGCGTGGCCGTCAGCCGCATGACAGCGGCCTTTGCGGCAGCGTAGTCGGGCCAGTCGTTGTCGGCCTTGAAACCCACTCCGGCAGAGGAGGCGATATTGACGACGGCTCCGCCGCCTCGCCTCTTCATGGCCTCTATCGCTCGCTGCATGACATCCATGTAGGCGGTCAGGAAGACCTCCAGGATGCGCCGCCAGTCCCTCGCCTCCGCCACTGGGTAGAAGGGAGGGTCATAATAGGTGCCAGCGTTGTTAACAAGGATGTCGAGGCCGCCGAACGTCCCCTCAGCGACGGTGATCGCCCGCTGGATCGCGCCGTCGAGGGTGACATCGGCGTGAACGAATGCCGCTTTGCCCCCCGCCGACTCGATCATGTCCACCGTCTCGCGGCCATGCTCTTCGTGCACGTCGTTGACGACGACGTATGCGCCAGCGGCAGCGAGCCGAAGCGCGATGCCGCGGCCGATGCCGTAACCAGCGCCCGTGACGAGCGCGACCCTATCCCGAATGTCCATGGCCGTTCTTGGCTGCGGCAAAGATGCGAGCCGTCGCCATGGCCGTGGCGATAAGGTCCCCGTCGACGGTCGTAAGCTTGCCCTCAAGAAAGGCGATGGAGTTCGTCTTGTGAACGACGCTGCCCTCCGCGATGATCGGGCCGGGCCTCGCCGGACGGACAAAGTTCACCTTCATCTCGACCGTCGGGGCGAATTGATCCGCTGGAAGCGTGGTGAACAGCGCCGGGCCCATCGCGTCGTCGAGCATCGCCGCCAAAAAGCCGCCCTGGATGGCGCCGTGCGGGTTACAGAACTCCGGTCGAGCCGTGTATTGAACGCGGACGTGGCCGGGCTCAAGGTCGAGCGCCCTCCAGCCGAGCAGCGCAGCCGCCGGCGGCGTTTCAACGAGCCCGTCGGCGGCGGCGCGGAGGACGTCGAGGCCGGTCACATGAGTAGTCGCGGTCATTGTGCAGACCGTCCTTCTCGGAGCCAGGGAGTGTACGTCACTCCCAACAGGATGCCCTCCGGGCTGAGCAGCCGGGCAGTGGTCTGTCCCCAAGGTTCGACCTTCGCACCTTGCAATACGTCGACACCGCGCGATTTCAGTTCTGCTACTGCCGCTCGCACGTCATCCACCTCGAACTCGATCGTCACCTGCGGTCGCGGAAGGCCGTCTGGCCACTCCTCGACGCCGAAAGTGCTTCTCGCGGCGTCCTTCAGGGTCCATAGCCCGAAGTGCTTGACGCCTTCAAGATCAGCGACGGAGTAGTCACCTTCCTCCGCCCGCACTGGAAGGCCTAGCTCCCTTCCGTAGAACTCCCGAGCCTTCTCGGCACTTTCGACGATGGGTGTGACTCCAGCTACGAAGCGAACCTCCATCCTACGCCTCCGGCTTGTACTCGATGAGCTGGCAGTAGTTGCCGTCGGGATCCTGGAAGGTGGAGATGATCCCGCCCCACCATTCCTTACCGGCCGTCCTTAGGAACTTCACGCCTTTGCCCTCGAGACGCGACTGCTCGGCCTTAAGGTCGTCGACAAAGAAGTCGATCAGCACGCGCTGCGGCTCCTTGGCCGAGCCCTTCGTCTCGCTATGGCCGTCGATGGCGATGACGGCGCCGCCGGCGTGGAAGGCGTCATCGCCCATGTCCGGGTTCTTCTCCAGCCCGATTGTCTGGCCGTAAAACGCCTTCATGCGCTCCGGTTCCTCGCTCGTGAGGTTGACCAGAAACGTGTGCACCTTCATATTTGCCTCCTTGAACTGCTGGATGGCCTGAGGATACGGAAGGCGTTTGACAGGATGTTGTCAGGAGTGTCAGCGGGTTTTCGAAATTCGTGATCTAGGCGTCAGCGTAGCGTTGGGCGAGAGCCGCCGCCTCTCGATGCACTCGGTCCGCGACGTGTGCTGGAGACAGCACGCGGGCTGACGCGCCCCAGCTGAGCACCCAGGGAAGCAGCCTCCGGAGGTCCCATGCGCGGTAGATGAAGACCGCGCCTCCTTCGGCCGCTTCTTCTCGGTCGAAGCCGAAGGCCGGCGTCTCGCGAGCCCATGGCACTGCCGCCCGTTCAACCCAGACGCGCACCTCTTCCGGACTGGAGCGGATGCGGTCTTCCGCAAGGAGCATTCCCGCCATGCGCTGAAAGCGTTCGGGGAGCAGTTGCGCGTCGCGGATCCGGCTCGCGCGGAAGTCCCGCATCCCTTCTCGCAGGCGGCAGTAGCCCACGACATGCCAGTCGTCGCCGTAGAAGATAAGGGAGTAGGGCTCGACTTTGCGCTCCGTGAGCTCGTCCGAACTGAAGGAGTGATATTGCAGCCAGAGCACCTGGTCATGCGCGACGGCCTGCTGCAGCATTGCCAGCCATGGCGTCGGTTCGCGCCGCAACCAGTCCGAAACGCGGATGCGTTGTCGCAGGCGGTCGGTCTCGGCACGCGTGTCGGGCCGGAGCGCAGCCTCGACCTTCGCGGCCGCCGAGCGCGCCGCCTCTCGCTGCTCGGCAGTGCCCAGGCCATGTGCAAGATCGCTCCCTAGCAGGAGTTGGACAGCCTCCTCGACCGTGAATGCAATCGGCGGCAGGTGGTACCCCGGAGCCAGCCGGTAGCCCTCGCCGGGCATGGCGGCAACCGGTACGCCGGCCTGGCAAAGCGCATCGATGTCGCGGTAGACGGTGCGAACCGAGCATTCGCACTCCTCGGCGAGATCCGCCGCCCGAAACGCGGTCTCTTCGCGCAGCCGCGTGAGAATGAGAAGCCGGCGGTCCATCTGCTTCACGGTAAGGCCAAGTATACTTCGGGCGTGTACGCCGTGAGCATCGCCGGCCGCGTCGAAGATGTGCGCCGGCGAATTACGTCGGCATGCGAACGGAGCGGGCGGGCGCCCGAGGAGGTCACGCTGGTCGCGGTGACGAAGGGGGTCGCGCCCAAGGCCATCCGCGAGGCGGTCGACGCAGGCGTGCGCCATTTGGGCGAGAACCGAGTGCAGGAAGCAGAGGCCAAGCAGCGCGCGCTCGATGATATCGATCGGCTCGTCACCTGGCATATGGTGGGCCATTTGCAGACGAACAAGGTCAAGCTCGCTATGGGCCTCTTTGCTATAATCCATTCTGTGGACTCGTTCCACCTGGCGGAGGCCATTTCGAAGCGCAGCTCGGCGCGCCGACCCATTCTTCTCGAAGTGAACGTATCCGAAGAGCCGAGCAAGTACGGTTTCACCCCGGATGAATTGCCTCGTCAGTATGCTGCGATCGCCCAGCTCCCCACTCTCGATGTGCGAGGCCTAATGACGGTCGCGCCGCAGACGGCAAACGCTGAGAATATGCGACCGCATTTTCGGCGCCTGCGAGAGGCGGCAGAGCGGTTGGGACTGCAAGAGCTATCGATGGGGATGAGCGACGACTTCGAGGTCGCGGTTGAAGAAGGCGCCACGCATCTGCGAATTGGGCGAGCGATTTTTGGGGAACGCCGTTAGATGAAGCTCGCTTTCATCGGCGGCGGAACCATGGGCGAGGCGATCATCGCCGGGGTCCTCGATAAAGGCGTCGTCGCACCCGCCGATATTGCCGCCTGCGATATCTCACCGGCGCGCCGGGACCACCTCGCGAAAACATATGGCGTGAGCGTCGGCGAAGAGGCTAACGCGGTTTCGTCGGAGAGCGACATCGTCATGCTCGCCGTCAAACCTCAGGAGTTCCCGGCGGCCGGCCGCTCGCTCAACTCGACCCTCAACGGCAAACAGACTGTTATGTCGATCATGGCCGGTGTCACGATCGAAACGATCCGGTCAGCGCTCAAGCATGACGCCATAGTGCGCGCGATTCCAAACACGCCGGCGCAAATCGGCGAAGGGATGACGGTCTGGACGGCAACCGAGGCGGTGCCCGACTCGACGCGAGAAGCGGTGCGCAGCATCCTCTCCGTCCTCGGCCGGGAGCTATACGTCACCGACGAGAAGTACATCGATATGGCGACCGCCGTCAGCTCAAGCGGGCCCGCTTACGTCTTTCTGGTCATCGAAGCCCTCATTGATGCAGCTGTCCACATCGGCCTGCGTCGTGAGATGGCCGTACAGATGGTGCTTCAGACGGTCCTCGGCTCAGCGCGCTACGCGCTGGAGACAGGAAAGCATCCGGCAGAACTACGCAACCAGGTGACATCGCCGGGAGGGACGACGACCGAGGGGCTGAGGGAGCTGGAGGAAGCGGGTCTGCGCGCCGCGTTTCTGAACGCAGTCGAAGCCACCTACGATAAGGCGAAAACTCTAGGAGGCCAGAAATAGAAGCACTTGCGCTTTTTGTTCGCATTCTCGCGATTGCTCTCCTAATAGCGATGTTTGCCAGGGTTATCTTGTCGTGGATCGGCTACAATCCGAACAATCCGCTCCACAACATCATCCACGAGATCACGGAGCCCATCCTCGCTCCGATCCGCCAGATTCTTCCACGCGTGGGAATGTTCGACTTCTCCCCAATGATCGCTATATTCGTACTTGGGCTGGTAATTCAAGCGTCCTTTAGACTCGGTAATTGAGCGTGATGCCAAGATTAGCTTATTTGTTCTCATCAGTGCCATTTGCCCATTGTGGCGTGACAAACCCCGATGCTACGATGCCGTCGATTTACAGCGAGTCACAAAGGAGCGAACCATGGGGCGAAACAATGGGACGGCGACAATGAGCCAGACCAACGCGAGCGAGGGAGACGAGCGCCTGCGCGCACTCGACCTCGCGATCGGCCAGATCGAGAAGCAGTTCGGCAGAGGCTCCATTATGCGATTGGGGGAAGCCTCCGCGAAGATGACGGTCGAGACGATACCAACGGGTTCCCTGGCGCTTGATGTGGCGTTGGGAGGCGGCATTCCGCGAGGCAGGATCACCGAGATCTTCGGGCCGGAGATGGCCGGCAAGTCTACGGTGGCGATGCACGTAATCGCGCAGGCGCAGCGAGCAGGTGGACTGTCGGCATACATCGACGTTGAGCACGCGCTCGACCCGACCTTCGCCGGAGCAATTGGAATCAACATCGAAGACCTCCTCATCTCCCAGCCGGACACGGGCGAGCAAGCGCTTGAGATATGCGAGGCGCTCGTGAGATCGAACGCGGTCGACGTCATCATCGTGGACTCCGTTGCTGCGCTCGTGCCGCGGGCCGAGATCGAAGGCGACATGGGCGACTCGTTGCCCGGGCTCCAGGCGCGTCTCATGTCGCAGGCTCTGCGTAAGCTCACGGCGGCGATCTCGCGGTCACGGACGGCGGTCATCTTCATCAATCAGCTTCGGGAAAAGATCGGCATCATCTTCGGCAATCCAGAGACCACACCCGGCGGCCGGGCTCTCAAGTTCTATAGCTCGGTGCGGATCGATCTACGGCGCGTTGAGAGCTTGAAGCAGGCCGGGACCGTAATTGGGAGCCGGGTGAAGGCGAAAATCGTGAAGAATAAAGTGGCGCCTCCCTTCCGGACAGCGGAGTTTGACATGATCTTTACGGGCGCATGGATCGGCATCAGCCGCGAGGGCGACATCGTGGACCTCGCGGCGGATAACGGCATCGTCAAAAAGCAAGGTGCCTTCTATTCTTACGGCGAGCAAAGGCTGGGCCAGGGTCGGGAGCAGGCGAAGGACTACCTGCGAGAGAACCCGGACCTCGCACAGGAGCTTGAGGCGCAGATCCGCGCGAAGAGCGCTACCACGCCGCAGCCGGTGCCTGTGCACTCTGGGCTCGAGGGGGAAGAAGGGGAGCCGAGTTAGGCCGCGATTGCTGCTTGGGCCACAACAGCGTTAGCATGGGTTAACCATGCTCCGGTTATCTTCCCGGCGCAGGCGTTGGGCGATCAGGCTCGGCAGTATATTCGTGCTGCTGTTGGCCGTCCTGCCCCAGGTCCTCTACCTCGGTAACCCGGCGGCCGCCGACGACACGTCCGGACAGGCGGCGTCGAATCATCACGCAAATCACGACGCGGCGGCCGCCGAGCATGCAAACCACTGCCACCTAGGTCCAAAAAGTTGCGCGGGCTCGGAAGGCGCCGTCGTCGCTCCCATTCCGAGTATAATCTCCGCTCTACCACAGGACGGGATGTCTTACTCGCTTGACAGCGAGCCTGTCCATGACAGCTACTCACTCTGGCAGAGGCCGGAGAAGCCTCCCCGCTCGGTCTAGTCCAGAAGACCGAACCGGTTCGTATAGTAATTAAGGGAGGCATCTCTTCGTGAGACGTATCATCGCGTTCATGCTTGTCGGCGTACTCGCGCTTATAGCCGGCGGCCTTACTTCTTCAAATCGTGCGCTTGCCCACGAGCACAGGGCGGTCGGCAACTACGGGTTCGTCGTCGGCTTCCTCAACGAACCCGCGATCGCCTATCAACTGAACGGCCTCTCTCTGGATGTGAAGTTGTTCCCGAACGGCGTCCCGGCGGAGGGAGACGAAGCTGCGGAGGCGGCAGGGCAGCCGGTCGAAGGCCTAGATAGCACGCTCAAAGCGGAAGTGATCGTCGGCGGCGACGCAAAGAAGATGCCGCTGACGCTTGAAGCGGCATTCAACAACCCGGGAGCTTACGAGGCGCACTTTATTCCGACGCTGCCCGGGGATTACACGTACCACATCTTCGGCAAAGTCGAGAACAAGGATGTCGACGAGAGCTTCAGTTCCGGGCCCCAGACGTTCGACCCCGTCGACGACCCGAGCGACTTGCAGTTCCCGGACAAGCTTCCGACCACCGCTGAGCTTCAGTCATCAATTACCGCGCTGCAGAGCAAGTCTTCAGGCGGCTCGGATGACACGGCGCGCGTGCTGGGCGTCATCGGCATAATTGCTGGGATTGTCGGCGTGGCAGCCGGAGGCGTGGCGCTCGCCGCACGGAGATCGTAAAGAGGACGGATATGTTCGCAATGAGAGGCGGCGGCATAATGCGGCTGGTAGGCTTCATATTCGCGATTGCGGTCGTGGGCGTGGCGTTCGGAGCGCGCAGTTCCAGCGCATACGCCCACGCTCAGTACATCCGGTCGACTCCGGAACAAAACTCTGTCGTGGCTCAGGCCCCATTCGAGGTGCTCGTCTGGTTCACGGAGGCAGTGGAGCTGCAGTTCAGCGAGATGCAGGTGCTGGACTCCAAAGGGACGCGCGTTGATAACAACGATTTCCATCACCACGGTGACGCATCGAATCCGGGGATCACAATCCAGCCGAACCTACCGGAGGGCACTTACACGGTTGCCTGGCGCGTGCTTTCCGCGGTGGATGGGCACCGGACCGCCGGGACGTTTGCGTTCAGCGTCGGACAAGCAGGGCCCCCGGCGGCGCCCGGCTCGCCTACTCTCACTATAGACAGCGGTGGCTCGAGCCCGCCGGGCTGGCTTGCCGCCGTGAACCGATGGGTCGGCTTTGCAGGTATGGCCGCGTTTCTGGGCGCCGTCGTCTTCCCCGCGCTCGTACTTCCCGCCGGCCTCAGATCGCTCAAGCCGGATGAGGAGACTAAACAGCGGATCGCCAAAAAGGTCGCGCGCATCGTCCGGATTACCATTCTGTCTTCGCTAGCGCTCGTCAGCGTGACGACGCTCCTGGCGCTCTGGCTCCAGGGTTGGTCAGCAGGCAGCGATCCCGTGTCTTTGAGCTCGATCAAGGACGTATGGACGGACACCCGGTTCGGCCAGGTGTGGACGTTACGGGTGAGCGTGCTCGTCGGAGGGTTCTTACTCGGTGCCCTCGCTTTCGGCCGCCTAAAGGATCTTATCGTCAAGGGCGACTGGCGAGAGTCCAGTTGGATCTCCCTCGCGGTATGCGCGATTGCGCTTCCTCTGACGACGAGCCTTATCAGCCACGCTGCTGCCGAACGCAGCCAGACGGAGTTCCGTGTGATCGTCGACTGGATGCATCTGGTCACGGGAGGCATCTGGATCGGAGGACTCCTCCAACTCGCGCTGATCACTCCGGCGGTGCTTTCCGTAACCGACCGGCGCGCTGGATTTCTGGCGGGCGTCATCCCCCGCTTCTCCCAGGTCGCTATCGTGGCTGTCGGGCTTGTCGTGACCACGGGCGCGATTCAGTGGTGGCACCGCCTCCACGGCATCACGGCCGCCTTCGATTCCAATTACGGATACATGCTGGCCGTTAAGGTGGTACTGCTTGCGCCGCTGCTGCTACTCGCGGCGTTCAACCTCCTGGTCGTGCGTCCCCGATTTCTCTCGTTCGTTGTCCGCGGGGCAAAGGCGGCATCGGCCCGCATCCTATCCTGGGAGCGCCGCTTCAGGTGGGCTGTTGCCGGCGAATTAGCTGTAGCACTCGTGATCCTTGGCGTCACAGCGCTGCTTACCGAGACCTCCACGCCGCTCACCGGGAGCGCAGCCGGCAACAACAGTTCCGCCACCGCGTCTACCGTCCCGACACCAAGCGGGCTCGCGCAATCGGTGAAAGCCGACGACCTTGACATCTCACTGGACGTCTATCCGGGCAAGGCAGGCGCGAACGAGATTGGCATATTCCTCAACGACTCCAACGGCGACGAGCGCGCGGTGCAGAACGTATTCGTCCGATACAAGTACTTGGATCAGCCGCTGGGCGAGAACCAAGACACTGCGGAGGCCTTTCATCCACCGACGCATTACATCCTCGATACCAGTCAGTTGAGCCTTGCGGGGTCGTGGCAGTTGGAAGTAATCGTCCGCCGGGAAGGACTGCTCGACGCTCGGGCCGATTTCACCGTCCAGGTGAGCGCTTAAGAGGCTTCCGCGTACGAGCGTATATCGATAGCTTAGAGTGCCGGGCCTAGGCGCAAGGACTCTGCAAACAGTGATGCTGCGGGTCCTGCCGGGACTCGGCGGCACCTCGTTCTGACAGTGATTCTGGACGGTGGAGGCACCAGCACTTCAGGCGCGACTCTGGCTACCTTCATCATCCTTGTTCTGGTCTTCGCCGTCAGCTTTGCAATCGGGCGCCGGCCTAAGGGAAATCGGCCGTTCAGCCGGGCTTGGCTCAGCGAATGGCTGGCCGCTGCTCTTCCTCGTATAACGATTGCTGCCCTGCTATCGCTCACGTTCTATCTGGTCTCGACCATCATCAGTGACCCCCAAGCTGGAGTGCGGGTAGCCTGCAATCAGCCGCTCAAGCCTATTACCTCACAACCGGTGACAGCGGAGCGTCTAAGCAAAGCCGCCGATGGGATGACACAGTTGAGTGCCGCCGCAGAGGCGGGTGATGCGGCCCAGGTGCGCAATCTGTTTATCGGTAGCGACACGCACAACCTGACTCACGACATCGACGGCCGATTGCGCCAAGCCGATCCGGAATTGGGCAAACAGCTCTGCATGAGCGTAGTCACCATCGAGAACCAGCTCACGGACAGTATTGACCCAGCCACAGTCAAGCGCGCGGCAGACATGGCGGCGAGCCTGCTTGAGCAGGCAGCCGCCGAACCGGGCGTGTTGCAGAACTAGGAAGGGGTCTATGCTGCGTTGTCATTTGGTATCGAGGCCCAAAGCGACGAAACACACTCCCGGAAGCTAACATCGATCGTCGCCCAAATGTTTAGTTAGGTTAACCATATATGGGCGATTTTCTTGACAGGCCGAGCCCGGCAACCTTAAGATTAGGCTAGCCTTTCTGTCGCGTAGTCTTAGCGATTTTCGAAATGCTTCTGAACACTTTTGTATCTAGAGGAAGTGAGGCGAAATGCCGCTTGCCCTTATTGTTTTGGGGCTTGTCGGCGCTGTATTCATGGGTGCAGTTGGTGGCTATTACGCTCAGACGCGGCTCAGTCAGAGCCGGGTCGCTACCGCTGAGCGAAGCGCCGCCAAAATTCTCAGCGAAGCCGACAGGCGCCAGAAAGAACTATTACTTGAGGCCAAAGAAGAGGCCATCCGCGTCCGCCAGCAGGCGGAATCTGAGCTTCGGGATCGGCGAAAGGAGATCCAGCGCTCAGAGCAGCGGTTAAACCAGAAAGAAGAGAACCTAGACCGCAAACTGGAGTCGCTCGAACAGCGACAACGTAATCTCCAGAACCGAGAGCGGGACCTCGAGGAAGCGCGGTCGTCCCTGGCAACGCTCGAGGACGAGCGCCGCGAGGAGCTCGAACGGCTCTCCAACCTCACGGTGGGCGAAGCGCGGGAGATGCTGCTCGCTCAGATCGAACGTGAGATTCGCGACGAAGCGAACCGCCGTCTCCGAGAAATTGAGCAAGAGGTGAAGGAAGAGGCGGACCAGCGGGCTCGCAAGATCATCGCCGTCACGATGCAGCGCCTTACCAGCGAAGTCGTCTCCGAGGGAACCGTATCTGTGGTGCCATTGCCGTCGGAAGACATGAAGGGCCGAATTATCGGGAGAGAGGGGCGTAACATTCGCTCGCTAGAGCACCTCACCGGGGTAGATGTGATCATCGACGACACGCCAGACGCGGTTACCCTCTCGGCGTTCGACCCGGTCCGTCGCGAAGTCGCCAAGATTGCTCTCACGAAACTTCTAACGGACGGGCGAATTCACCCCGCGCGCATCGAAGAGATGGTAGAGAAGGCGCGCAAAGAGGTGGAAGCATCGATCAAGGAGGCCGGGGAATCCGCGGCTACGGAGGCCGGCGCACCTGGTCTGCACCCGGAGATCATCCGCACGTTGGGCCGGCTAAAGTACCGTTACAGCTACGGCCAGAACCAGCTCCGGCACGCAGTGGAAACGGCCAACCTCGCCGCGATGATCGCCCATGAGCTCGGCGGGAATGTAGATATCGCAAGGCGCGGGGGTCTGTTGCACGACCTCGGCAAAGCGATCGACCACGAGGTCGAGGGTACTCACGCGATCCTTGGGGCAGAGCTGGCGCGCCGCTACAGCGTTCACGCGGGCGTGATCCACTGCATCGAGGCCCACCATGAGGAGGTCGAACCCACATCTGTCGAGGCGCTCATTACGATTGTCGCCGACGCTATCAGCGGAAGCCGGCCGGGCGCCCGGCGAGAATCGCTGGATCAGTACGTTAAACGGCTAGAAGCCCTGGAGGCGGTCGCCAATGGCTTCCCGGGCGTGGACAAGTCGTTTGCGATTCAGGCAGGGCGCGAGATCCGCATAATCGTCAAGCCCGAGGAAGTCGACGATCTCGGCGCATCCCGGATGGCGAAAGAGATAAGCAGGCGCATACAGGAAAGCCTGGACTACCCAGGACAGGTGAAGGTAACAGTTATCCGAGAGCGGCGCTCGGTCGAGTACGCAAAGTAGGCGCGACAACCAGCCGGGAAGCTGGAGGGAAAAGCTTCTGAACGTCCTCATGATCGGCGACGTTGTCGGCAAGCTCGGACGCCGCACCGTCAGAGGGTTGCTGCCGGAGATACGTCGCGAACGGGCGATTGATCTCGTAATCGCCAACGGCGAGAACGCGGCGGGCGGAAGGGGACTTACGCCGCAAACGGCGGAAGAGCTATTCAGCGCAGGCGTGGATATCATTACGTCAGGCAACCACGTATGGGAAAACCGCGAGATTTATCCAGTCCTTGACACCGATGCGCCCATCGTGAGGCCGTTGAACTACCCTGAAGGCACTCCCGGCCGGGGCGTCTACCAGAAGGATGGAGTGGCGGTGGTGAACCTCATGGGGCGCACGTTCATGGGAGCGCACCTTGATTGCCCCTTCCGCTGCGCGGACCGGGCTCTGGCGGAGCTTCGGGATTGCCGGACGATTATCGTCGACCTGCACGCTGAGGCGACAAGTGAGAAAATAGCGATGGGGTTTTACCTCGACGGCCGCGCGAGTGCGGTGGTCGGTACACATACTCACGTGCCAACGTCAGACACGCGCGTGCTGCCGAAGGGAACAGCGTACGTCACAGACCTAGGCATGGTTGGCGCCGTCAATTCAGTCCTGGGCATGCAGTTTGAACCTGTGCTCGAACGGTTCCTAACGCAATTGCCGAACCGCTTCGGACCAGTCGAAAGCGGCCCTGCTGCTTTCAACTCCGTCCTGATCGCAATCGACGAAGAGACGGGCCGCGCGCGGTCCATTGAGCGCCTCGACCGCGAGGTCGCCTGATGGGCAGCCTTGCCGACCTACACTGTCACAGCACCTTCTCCGACGGTCGTCTCACGCCGGCTGAGCTCGTGGACCTCGCTTATCGCAACGGCGTGCGGATCCTTTCGCTGACGGACCACGACATCGTGGACGGCCTACCAGAGGCGTTCAGCGCAGCCGAGCGGTATGCGGACTTCACCCTAATTCCCGGCATAGAGATGAGCACGGACGTCCCGGGCAATGAGGTGCATATCCTCGGTCATTTTATTGACTGGCACAATCCGACTTTCTTAACAAGACTAAGACGCCTCCAAGAGTCGCGTCTCAACCGGGCCCGCCGGATGGTCGAGAAGCTGGTGCAGCTGGGCAAGCCCATTTCCTGGGAGCGAGTTCAGTTTTTTGCCGGTGAAGGCGCGGTGGGACGGCCGCACATCGCTCTCGCTTTGGTGGAAGCGGGACATGTCACCTCTGTGAACGAGGCATTCAGTCTGTATCTGAGCCGTAACGGACCTGCCTACGTGACGCGCGACCGGCTGGGTCCAGAGGAGGTCATCGCGGTGCTCCTAGAGGTGGGTGGGTTGGCCACGCTGGCGCACCCACGGGAGCTGCTTGCCGCTGGCAATTTGGAGAGTCTTCTGGCGGTCCTGAAAGCGGCGGGCCTCACGGGGATGGAGGTCTACTACAAGGACTACCTTCCGGAAGAGATTGACACGTTCCGCGATCTCGCCTCGCGTCATGAACTGATACCTTTGGGAGGCAGCGATTACCACGGGCTGGGCGGCCCGCAACAAAAAGAGCCGGGCGATATCCCGCTCCCTATAGAACCCGTGCAGAAGCTGTTGGCGCTCGCCCGCGAGCGAGGCGCTCTGGAACGCGCGCGCATCGCCCACGCGCGATGAGCACGCCGGTCGCGGAACCAATGCAGTGCGCGCGGCATCCAAAGGTCGAGACCGGCCTTGCTTGCGGGCGCTGCGAGACGCCGATATGTCCGAAATGCGTAGTCATGACGGACGTAGGCGCTCGCTGTCCCGACTGTGCTCCGCGGCGGCGTTTGCCGCAATTCGAGGTCGGGCCAATTTACCTCCTGCGCGGAATCGGCGCTGCCGTGGCCGCAGGCGGAGCGTTAGGACTGGCCTGGGCGCTCATCTTACCCGGCCAATACGGACTGCTGGGCATCCTTATCGGCGCCGGCCTGGGCTACGGCATCGGCGAGTCAGTTAGCCTCGCCACCAATCGGAAGCTGGCGCCCGCTCTCCAGGTTACCGCCGTCTGCGGTGTGGGCCTCGCATATCTTATCCGTAATCTCATCTGGGCGGACGCCGTCTTGGTCGTGGACGATCTGTACGGGTTCATTGTCGTAGCGACGGCGATGGTCGTGGCAGTCGGACGATTGCGCTTCTAACTAATTCCGGATGATCGCCGTGATGATTAGGCTCACGATAAGGAAGCCGGCCACCAAGACGATCCGCTTTACCTCCGCTCGCACGTAGCTGTAATCACGCGCGATGTGTTTGGCGACGGCGGCCTCGGCCCGCCCTCCTTCCTGCCCCGGCGAGCCAGACGGTTTTGCTCGCACCACCGGGGCTGAGCGAGCAGTTTCGGCGATGGAGACCGTTTCGGCAACTTCGCTTGAATTCAGATCGCCATCTCCGGGGACGGGCTCCACAAAGTAAGGTGGCGCGCGTTTGCTCTTGCGGCGACGCGCGGCAGGAGGTCGATACTTTCGTGGCAAGTCTGATACTGTCCCTTCTCTGTAGTCTCAGTACAATTATAATCCGGATGCCCAGTACGGGCGCCATGCGCGTTGACCTCCTCCCGAGGCGGCACTAGAATGGTGTAGCCGGAGACGCGTTCTTCGGCGCACGGCCCCGTGGTGTAGCGGTTAACATGCCACCCTGTCACGGTGGAGATCGTGGGTTCGAATCCCATCGGGGTCGCCATTGAGAGATAAGCAATCGCCGGGTGCTTTACCCGGCGATTATGATTTCTCAACCCCTCTAAACCGCGCTTCATTCTTCGGATCGGTTCGAATCTCTTGTGTTGCGCGTGATACACATTTGCAAGCGCTCGAATCTGCCCATTTATATTCGTGAAACTAACTGCATCCTAAGCTCATGCCACCAACTAAAGGGCCCAGCGATGTCACGGAGATGGAGATGATGTTCAAAGCATGCGCACGGTGTCGTGGGGACCTTTACTGCGAGGAAGACCTCGGGCAGGCCGAGCTTGTCTGTCTGCAGTGCGGCTTTCGCTTGCACGTGGCGCCGGTCGCGGCAGTGGGCCGCTTCGTAATTCAGCGACGAGAGGCGCGCCGCAAGGGGACGGCTTCGCAACCCGTCCGAGCGGCCGCCTAATAGCAAAGGAGTAAAATCATGGCTCTTGGCAGACGAACCGAGAAAGTAGAAGACGAACGGGGACGCCACGCGACGGCAGTCCCGGAACGCGGGTATGTTCACGAGTCCACCACCCATGCTGCTCGCAATGAAGTAGACGCCGAGGAACAAGTCACTACGGCCACGCCGAGTGCCTCGAGCCTTGCACGCGGCTGGATCGGTGTGTTCGCCGCGTGGATCGGGATCTCCCTGGCCGTTGTCGAGGTCATTCTTGGCTTCCGCCTGGGCTTTCTGCTCGCAGGGGCCAACCCAAGCAACGGCTTTGTTGATTTCATCTATGACATCAGCGATCCACTTGCCGAGCCATTCCAGGGCATCGTTTCTAACAGAGGAGTTGATGGCGGCACCTTTGAGCCGGCATCGATCATCGCGATGCTCGTATATCTCGTGGCGGGCGCCTTGCTGATTGCCCTCATATTGGCGACGAGGAGCGGGTTGGTCCCTCATGGCGACCGGGTCGTTTCCAGCCGCACCCGACGCCGTGAAGGCGTCGGCCACGAGGACTAAGGCAGACGCGCCACATCGCAAGCTGCAGTGAGACGACA
>Ga0209803_1000039_pt1 | contig 73190 bp, 67 predicted proteins | sample GraSoiAngelo_138_FD_185895 | JGI IMG/M metagenome (GOLD analysis project Ga0209803, IMG submission 185895) | Grasslands soil microbial communities from the Angelo Coastal Reserve, California, USA - 14_0929_09_40cm (SPAdes) (version 2) | ecosystem: Environmental > Terrestrial > Soil > Grasslands ...
CCAGGTCGGCACCAGCAGCACCACCACCTTCACCGACTCCGGGCTCATCCCTTCGACTACTTACTTCTATCGGGTGCTGGCCAGCAACGGAACGGGCATCTCTGCCCCCTCCAACGTGGCTTCCGCGACGACCTCGGCCGGCCTCTCTTACAGCCAGTCGCCCCAGGGAAGCTGGGTGGGCGTCTACGGCGCCGACGGCTACGCCCTGCTGGGCTGGAATGGCGGCGATCTGGTTTCGATGCCCAAATGCAGCCTGGTCGTCGATCAGGGCAGTCGCTATGTCTGGAACAATGTCACGGGGGTTCAGGCCTTGCAGAGCCCGGACACCTCGACCCGCCAGGCCGCCACCATCTACGATGCCAACCAGGTCCGCATCCACCTCACTTTCTCGACCGCGTACACCGGCACCATCCATCTCTATGCCCTCGACGGAGATGGCCTGGGTCGGCGGGAGACCATCACCGTCGATGACGGCTCCGGTCCGCAGACCGCCAACCTCACCACCGATTTCTCACAGGGCGCCTGGGTCAACGTCCCCATCAATGTCACCGCAGGCCGCACGGTGACGGTGACGGTGACTCGCACCGCGGGACTCAACGCTGTCCTGTCTGGAGTCTTCCTGGGCTGAAGTTGCCCCGACTCTTGAGCTCGGTAAGTCGCGGCTAGGAGAGGTGAACGGTCCCGTCGGCAGCCAATTCCCAGTCCGGATTGTGAGCGACTTCCCAAACGTGACCGTCCGGATCCGCGAACGCGCCCGTGTAGCCACCCCACTCGGCGTGAGCCGCCGGACGAGCGATGGTGCCCCCGGCGTGCACCGCTTCGGCGAGCAGAGCGTCGACCTCGCTCGGCGAGCGGACGTTATGGGCAAGCTCGATGCCAGGCGCTGCGTGTCCGCCCAGCGCGGTCCAGAGGCCAAGGATCATTCCGCCGGCTTGAAAGAAGGCGACCTCGTCATCAGGCTGATGTGCGTCGTGCCACCCCATCGCTTCGTAGAAGGCGCGGGCGCGCGCGAGGTCTGTCACGCCAAGCGTCACAAGGCTGATCCGCTGCTCCACTTGGCGTAAGTATGTCAACGCATCGTTCTGCAGACCGCAGCTTCGAAACCAAGTCGAGCGGGTCGCGTTACAGGCATATGCGTCCCGCGCCTCGCGCATGGTTGGTTCTGGGCACTTGCTGCGCCGTCCTCAGCGCCTCGGCAGCCTGTTCCCCCGCGCCGCAGGCCGGCAGGTCTTCTTCCTCACCAGCAGTCTCCGGATCTCCGTCGGCCCCGCCCGCGACCTTGCCGGGAGGATGGAACGCCGGCGGCGACCTCAGCACCACGCGTTGGGGGCAGATGGTTGGCGTGCTGCTGCAGGGTGGGCGCGTACTCGTGACGGGGACCTCAAGCGATGGCCGCGGAGTCGGCAACGTCGACATCTACGACCGGCGGTAGGCCCGATTTTCGGGGCGACTGCTGCCCGCCAGGTCCTCTCGCCACCGCGATGACATACAACCCGAGCACCGGCACCTGGACCAAGGCACCAAACATGAGTGTCGCTCGCGCCTACGCGACGGCAACGCCGCTCCCCGACGGTCGCGTCCTGATTGCGGGTGGCTACGATGCCCAGATTCGGCCCCTGGCCAGCAGCCAGTTCTTCAATCCGACCTCCTCGACCTGGACGACCGGCCCGACGCTCACGCATGGCCGGTTCCGTCAGTCCGCCGTGCTGCTCAAGGGTGGTGGGGTCCTAGTCGTCGGTGGGGCTGACCAGGAGAACCCCGATCGGCTGCTCAGCAGCGCTGAGTTGTTCGACCCGGCGACCGCACGATGGCTCGGCGCCGGCACCATCGGCACTCCTAGAGCACAGTTCACTCTCACCGCCCTGGCCGATGGCCGCGCGCTTCTCGCGGGTGGTCTCGGTGCGGACGGATCGACCATCCTCCGTTCCACAGTTCTCTACGACCCCGCCAAGAACGAGTGGTCGCAGGGCCCCGACCTGGCAAGCGCTCGCACCTCGCACGCGGCAGGGGTCCTCACCGACGGCAGAGTGCTTGTCTCCGGCGGCGCCGACCAGGCCGGCCGGCTCGCCTCATCTGAGTTGTTCGATCCCACGACCAACTCCTGGTCCGCCACCGGCGCCCTGGCCACCGCGCGCAGCAACCACCTCGCAATCTCACTCCCGAACGGGCATGTCCTGGTGGCCGGCGGCAGCGGGTCGCGGGATGCGTTGGCGAGCTCTGAGCTGTACGACCCGTCGGCGAAGGGAATGCCCGCCGCGCCCCGGTCGCCCGCGGGGCCCGGACGCTGGCAGCTGGCCGCCACCAAACCAATCCCCATCGACTCCTATACCGGCTCGGCGCAGCTCCTGTCTGATGGCCGCGTGTTGCTTGTGCCCAAGTACGGCAACGCAGACTTCCAGGTCTACGACCCCAAATCCGATGCTTGGAGTACGCCGTTCAGCCGCAAGGTTCCACCGTGCAACACCTGCACGATCGGCTCACCAAGCCCACCGGAATTCCTAGCCGCCCCTCTTGGCAACGGCAAGGTTTTCCTTCTCACCGTCGACCCGCAGCGCGCCATCGCGGCCAAGACTGAGGTAATCGACCTGAAGACTGGCACCGCGACGCTGGTGACTTCGCCAGGCAAGATCGGCCAGTCGCGTCTCGAACTCCTCCCGGACGGCAGGATCTGGGTGACAGCCTTGCAGCAGTTGGACAGGCACGCATTGCTCTACAACGTGACCACAGACCACTGGACAACCACTTCCAATGTTCCGCTCGGCCTGGCTGAGAGTGGGGCCGATATGCAAACCGTCACCGCGATTCCGGGCGGTCGAGTGCTTGTGGTCGGCTCTCGGAAGGCGATGGTTTACGACCCTGCCTCGGGAGGCTGGACCGATGCCGGTTCGTTCCCCAGCGCGTGGTCGCAGTTCTCGGCCACCGGACTCGCGTCAGGCGACGTACTTGTCGCCGGAGGCACAATGCTGACCGGCACGACGCCAGAAGGCGCGCCGATATTCGCGGTCAACTCTCAGACGATGCTTTGGGAACGCACCACCGGGCAGGTCAGACCAGGGCAGAGCATGCCGGTGGGCCTGTACTACCACTCCGCCGCGCTGCTTGGTGACGGACGGGTGCTCCTCGCGGGCGGATCCGACGCGGTTGGAATGCACACCAGCGCCGACCCCGTGACACGAGCCGAGATCTACGATCCCGTGGCACGTAGCTGGTCGCTGGCCGCCTCGCTTCCCGTGGCGAGGTATCAGGCGATCGCGGTCCCGCTCAATGACGGACGGGTATTCCTCGTCGGAGGATCCGGGATGTGGCTGGGCGCTTTGCTCCCAAGCGAAGGTCAGCCATCACTTATCTTCACGCCTCAGCCGTAACGCTGGCCGGTAATCACGGCTACAGCAGGCTGGTGTACAGCTCGACGGTCCGCGATGCGATCGCGGGCCACCCGAAGCGCTCCAACACGCGTTGTCGTCCAGCTTTCCCCATCTTCGCAGCCTCGTCCGGATCGCTCAACAATTCCTGGATCCGGGCGGCCAGCGTGGTGGTGAATGCCGTCGGATTGTGTGCCTCGTAATCGACCAGGTGACCCGTCTCGCCCTCGACGACGATTTCCGGAATTCCGCCTACGCGCGACGCAACCACCGCCGTCTCGCAGGCCATCGCTTCGAGGATCACCAGACCGAACGGCTCGTAGATCGACGGGCACACGAAGACCGTGGCGCCCGAATGGATGCGGATCAGATCCTCGCGAGGCAGGAAGCGATTGATCCAGACCAGGTTCCCCCGCTCGGTGCGAACCCGTTCCGCCAGGGCGTCCACCTCGGCTCCGATCTCGGCGGTGTCGGGTGAGCTCGCGGCTATGACCAGCTGATGTTGCGGATCGAGGTCGAGTGCCGCGGCCAAAAGCAGCGGCAACCCTTTCTGTCTCGTGATCCGGCCGTTGAAGAACGCGTACGGCCGACTTGGGTCAATGCCGTAGCGCTCGAGCGTCTCCGGCGACGGTTCCGGCCTGTAGATCTGAGGATCGATCCCGTTGTGAATGACGTGGATGCGCTTCGGATCGACTTTGGGATAGCACTCGATCACGTCCTGGCGCACCGCGCCCGACACCGCGATCACGCCGTCGACCGCTTCGATGGCGGTTCGCTCGCAGAACATCGACAAGGCGTAGCCACCCCCGAGCTGCTCTGCCTTCCAGGGCCTGAGCGGCTCGAGGCTGTGCACGGTCAGCACGTGCGGAATCGACCACATGAGCTTGGCCAGGTGGCCGCCGAAGTTTGCGTACCACGTATGGCTGTGCACGATGCCTGCGTCTTTGACCCCAGCGGCCATGGCGAGGTTGATCGACATCGCCTGCAGCGCGGCTGACTCCGGCTTTGGTTCCGCGAGGTCGGCCCACGGTTGATGGCTGACGACGTCCAGTTCGTCTCGCTTCGGGCCCCAACAATGGACCGAGACGTCGGTCAGCATGCGAACCTCACGGACGAGGTACTCGACGTGCGTTCCCGCACCTCCGTAGACCTCGGGCGGATACTCACGCGTCAGCACGGCGACTCGGGGCCTTGCCACCACCGCCAGTTTGGCGCAGACGACCAGGTTGATCCTGATCGTGCAAGCCGCCCCGGCCGCAATCGGCGGGATGTTGTTGTGGCTGGCCTAGCGGCACCGAGCCGCCCAAAGCATTAACTAATCGATTTCCGCCGTTTAACTCGACAATACTGTGCTCATGTCAGAGGACACGCGCCCAAGCTCAGCCCCGGGTGGTTCGCAGGCGCGACTGGCGGCCGTCACCGAGGCAACCGACGCCTTCATCGACGCGGTCCCCGACATCGAAGCCCTGCTGGGCATCGTCGCGGAGCAAATTTCCCGTACCACGGGCGACTTCTGCGCCGTGGTGCTCCTGTCTCCGGACGGCAAGACCATTGAGCCGGTAGCCGCCTATCATCCCGACCCCAGGGTCAGGGAAGACGCCCGGCATTTTGTCGGTGCCTCGATCGCGCTCGATTCCGCCGGGCCGTGGAAAACCGTCATCCAGGAGCGACGGTCGCTTGTGATATCCATCGATCCGGACCACCTTCCGCCCAACCTTGCGCCGCACCAGAAACGTCACATCGAGAGGTGGCGGATGCGCGAGTCGGTCCTGATCCCGATGCTCGCCCAGGACGTCGTTGTCGGCGGTCTGAATCTCAACCGCATGGAGGGTGCCCCTCCATTCGGCGAGGCGGACCTGGAGCTGCTGGGAAGCCTCGCGGCACGGGCGGCACGGGCGATCGCCACCGCCCAGCTCTTGCGCAGCCAGAGACTGCTCGCCAGCGAGCTCGAGGCAATGGTCGCCGAGCGCACCAGGCAGCTGAGCGATGCGCAGGCCGAAGCAGAGCGGGCCAACCATGCCAAGAGCCGGTTCCTGGCCAGCATGAGCCACGAGCTCAGGACTCCGCTCAACGCGATCATCGGTTTCTCTGAGCTGCTGAGCGATGAGGCGCCCGGGCGTTTTGACACCGCCACTCGTCGTCGTTTTCTGGAGCAGATCCATGGGAGCGGCAAGCATCTGCTCCAGCTGATCAACGACATCCTCGACCTCTCCAAGGTCGAAGCCGGGCAGATGGACCTGCACCGCCAGCCCGTTGTGCTAGCCGACATCATCCGCGACGTTGTCGCGACCGCCGATCCGCTGGCGCGCACCAAGGGCCTTGTCCTCGACAGCCGGCTGGAACCGGGTACCGACCTCATCGCCGACCCTGTGAAGTTGAAGCAGATGCTGCTCAACCTTGTGTCCAACGCGATCAAGTTCACCGCGAGCGGTGCTGTGACCATTCGCGGCCGCCCGGTCGATGCTTGGGTCGAGATCGCGGTGAGTGACACGGGTATCGGAATCGCGAAGGCGGACCTGGAGCGACTGTTTGGCGAGTTCCAACAGCTGGACCAGGGCGGGGGGCGGCGACAGGAAGGCACAGGCCTCGGCCTCGCCCTGACCAAGCGGTTTGCCCAGCTACACGGTGGCGACGTCACGGTCGCCAGCGAGCTCGGCAAGGGAAGCACCTTCACCATCCGCCTGCCAGCGCACCCGGCCGAGCACGCGCAAGACGCGGGAGTTGACCTCTCGCGGCCCCTCGTCCTCGTCGTCGACGACAACCCAGAGGCCGCCGAGATACTTGGCCGCCACCTCGCGGTCGGTGGATTCCGAATGGCAATCGCCCGCAGCGGCACCGACGCGTTGAAGATGGCAAGAGCGCTCAAGCCAGTCGCTGTCACGCTCGACATACTCCTCCCCGAGATCGATGGCTGGGATGTCCTCACCCGACTCAAAGAGGACGAGGGCACGCGCAACATTCCCGTCGTGGTGGTATCGGTGGTCGACAATCCCGCGCTTGGCCGGGCGCTCGGCGCCATCGACTACTTCGTCAAGCCGGTGGACGGAAAGGCGCTCCTCTCGCGCCTCGAGCAGTACACCTTCACCTCGAAGGCGAGAAGCTCGGAGGTGCGTGTGCTGGTCATCGACGACGAGAAGCTCAACCTGGATCTCGTCCAGGCCATGCTCGAGCCCGCAGGTTTCCGCGTGCTGCGTGCGAATGGTGGCCAGGAGGGGATTGAGATGGCGACCTCGGAGCTCCCGAGCTTGATCCTTCTCGACCTGATGATGCCAGGCGTCAACGGCTTCGAGGTGGTGGAGAGACTCCGGTCGGAAGAGCGGACCCGAACCATCCCGATCATGATCCTCACCGCCAAGTCGCTCACTGACGACGACAAGCTGTCGCTGAACGGCCACGTCGCAGGGATCTTTCAACGCAATTCGGTGGCGGGCGCCGAGCTCATCGAGTGGCTCCGCGGGATCGTGCTCAAGACATCCGCACCGGACACCGGCCGGCTCAACTAGCCCTCCGCCCAGAGCCTTCTCGCGCGCGTCCTCAATATGTGTGGGCGCTGCACGACGCTAGGGCGGCCCCCGGGCCCTCCTTGAAGATCGCCGGACTCCTCCCGACACACAACCTGATGGGCCTGATGGTGTTGCTCTCGCCGGTTACACGAATCCGTTGAGCGGAAACCTGCGTGAGCTCGGCCTTCACGCCCGTGTGATCGCCGATCGAATCGCAAGCGCGTCGGAACCCACCACGACAACCCGCCGGTGCGATCGGCGTGACCCAGTCCTAACCTGTCCCTCTTCGGAACCTTAGGGGGATGCGGCGAGGCTGGCGTTGCGACGAATGAAACCGCGCTCGAGCTAGTCGAGCGCAGAGAGCCGGTGCATCGCCCCGGCCGTCGATTCGTAAAGGCTCGCGTAGACCTCGTGTTGCTGCTGGTACAGACCCGATACGTCCGTATCGGGGCGCGTGACGTCGGCCCTCAACTGGACGAGGGCGGTGGCGTCGGAGACTGATGCGTAAGCGCGGCAGGCAACTCCTGCCAACAAAGCTGCCCCGAAGGCGGGTCCCTCGTCGACGGTGTTCCGGAAGACCGGCATGCCGAACATATCGGACTGGAGCTGACGCCAAATCGCGCTGCGCGCGCCTCCCCCTGTGGCGCGTATCTCGGTGACCGGCAGAGGCAGGCCCGCGATCAGGTCCACGCACTGCTTCAGGCTGTGGACGACGCCCTCCATCACCGCGCGCGTGAGGTGGGCGAGGGTGTGCGTCATGTTCAAGCCCACGAACGCGCCCCTGGCGGATGGGTCGAGGACGGGCGTCCGCTCCCCGGATAGATAAGGAAGGAAGAGCAGGCCGCCTGAGCCGGCCGGCGCATGGGCGGCAAGAGAGGCCATGGCCTCAAAGTCGCTACCCGGCGATACGATATCGCGCCACCAGCGCAAAGCTGCCCCGGCCGCAAGCGTCACTCCCATGACGTGATACGCACCCGGAACCGCGTGGCAGAACGAATGCAGGCGGCCGCGCGGATCGACCATCGGCTCGTCGCTGTGGGCGAAGACGACACCGCTCGTGCCGACTGACGAGCTCACGACGCCGGGCCGGACGATGCCATTGCCGACCGCCGCCGCCGCGTTGTCGCCACCGCCCGCTGCCACGGCCAGCCCTGGCGGCAGCCCGGTCAACTTTGCGGCTGACGCCGTAACCGCGCCCGTGACGTCGGGCCCTTCGTGCATCACAGGCAACCAATCGCGCGGAATCTCCAGCGCATCCAGGACCTCCTCCGACCACTGACGACGGCGCAGGTCGAGGAGCAGCGTGCCGGACGCGTCAGACACGTCGGTGGCGTGCTCGCCGGTGAGCCGCAACCGCACGTAGTCCTTCGGAAGCAAGACCCGATGAAGACGCGAGAACGCGGCAGGCTCTTCGTCCCGGAGCCACAGGATTTTCGGAGCCTGAAAGCCTGTCAGCGCCGGGTTCCCCGTGATCTCGACCAACCGCTGCATGCCGACCTTGTCAGTGATTTCTTGGCATTGCCTATGCGTCCGTTGGTCGTTCCAGAGCAGGGCCGGACGTATGACGTGATCGCTCTCATCGAGGAAGACGGCCCCATGCATCTGGCCGGTGAGGCCGAGCGCCAGCGGCGGCTGCCCGCACTCTGAGACAACCCTTCGCAGGACGGCCTGGCTTGCGGCCCACCAATCCTCAGGCTCCTGCTCCGTCCAGCCAGGCCGCGGCGTGGCCAGCGGATACTCCTCGGTGGCGGCGACGAGGACGTTGCCTGCGAGGTCGATGGCGATTGCGCGGGCGCCAGAGGTTCCGATGTCAAGACCGAGCAGGGAGCCTTCGCGGGGGTTTGCAGTCATCGGCCACCCTGAGCCTACCTACAGCTCAGGTCCCCCGGGACCCCGGATCGTCCGGACTGTCCGAGGCTTGCTTCGGGCTCCGGCTCGGTTTGTCCGGACTGTCCGTTGGGGGGGTCGCGCGCGTCCTCATGACTTGCGCGCCGGTTTTCCGCGAGTTCGCCGTTAGCCCTCTGCGGACAAGTGCGCCCACACGTAGCCGAGCGCCCGCCGATCGTCGAGCTCATTGGGGTGAGCCGAGCCTATGGACAGCGCCATGCCGTTGACGGCATCGAGCTGGCTCTACATCCGGGCGAGCTGACCCTCCTGGTTGGCCCCAGCGGCGCCGGCAAGACGACCCTTCTGAAGCTGATCAACCGCGAGATCCGCCCCACCGCCGGCGAGGTCTGGGTGGCCGGCATCGCCGCGCATCGGCTGAAGGCGTCCCACGTCGCCGACCTGCGGCGCAGGGTCGGCGTGGTGTTCCAGGACTACAAGCTCCTGCCCCGGCTGAACGCGATCGAGAACGTCGCCTTTGGACTCCAGGTAGGCGACCTCCGGATCTCGGACGCAGAGGCGCGGGACCGCTCCCTCGACGCCCTCGAAGCGGTCGGCCTCGGTGACCGAGGCGGCGCTTTTCCCGACCAGCTGTCGGGTGGCCAGCAGCAGAGGGTGGCGATCGCGCGCGCGGTGGTCGCCCAGCCGCCGCTTCTGATCGCGGACGAGCCGACCGGCAACCTCGACCAGGAAACGGCGTGGGAGATCATGGACCTCTTCGAGGACATCGCGGCCTCGGGCACGGCCGTGCTGGTGGCCACCCACAACGTCGAGATCGTGACCCGCCTGAAACGGCGCGTGGTGACGCTCGTGGACGGCAGGTTGGTGCGCGACCAGCCGGCTGGGCAGACGGGGAGGATGGCGTGGCTGGCGTCGTCGTAACGGGCCGGTTCCCGCGACGCAGGTTGATCCAGACGGTCGCGGCCAATCTTGTCCGCCTGGTGTTCGGTTCGGCCGCCCGCAACTGGGGGCGCAACATCGGGAGCACGGCGCCGGCACTGGGTTCGATGACCCTGCTGCTCCTCATGTCGGGCCTTGTCGGCCTCACAGGTTTCGCCCTGCACAACCTGGAGGTGGTCCAGGCACGCGAGGCTTCGCTACTGCACGTCTATCTGCGTGACGATGCCGCCGACCCTGACGTCGTCGCGCTGTGGAACCGCCTGTCGAGCGACCCGCGGATCGCGAGGGTCACTTACGTTTCGAAGGCCGACGCGCTCGCGAGGGCGCACACGATCCCCGGCCTGCCCGAGCTGGCGAACGCCAGCGAGAGCAATCCCTTCCCGGCGAGCCTTGACGTTCAGGTCAAGAGCCTCAACGATATGGGAGCGATCGACGCCGTCGTCCGCAACGAGAGCGTCGTCGATCCACTGAACCCGACCTCGTACGACCGCGGCGCTTATGAACGCATCCAGGCCGTTCTGTTCGGAATCGCGATCGCCGGCCTTGCGTTTGTGGGGCTGCTCGGATTCGTCGCCGTGACCGTGACCATGAACAGCATCAAGGCCGCGATCCTATCCCGGCGCGATGAAATCACGATCATGCAGCTGGTCGGGGCGCCGCGCTGGATGGTGCGCGGTCCCTTCGTCGTCGAGGGCGCGATCACCGGCACCCTGGCCGGCCTGGTCGCCGGCGGGGTCACGTTCGGTTTGGCGATGTCGGGTATCGCCGCGGGATCGCAGTCCTTCACGCAGTTCGCGCCCGGGGTCACCACGACCGTGGCCGCGATTGCGGCTGCCATCGTCATCGGCACCGGCCTCGGCCTCGGCTCAGGCTCGTCCTTGTTGAGCGTGCGGAGGCACATGGAGTCGTGAGGCGCGTGGTCGTCGCCATCGCTCTCTCCTTGCTCGTCCTCGGCGCGGCTCCTGGCGGCGCGACCGCTGACGGCACGCCGGCCAACCCGCAGCAGCAACTGGCGCTCATCCAGCAGATTCGCGCCCAGCTGGGGAGCAACCTCGCTGATGCGCTGGCTGCGCAGCAGCAGCTGCGCCTGTCGCTGCAGACCAACTCGGCCCAGCAGCAGCAGGTGCAAGGCAAGATCAGCGACATCGAGGCGAAGATCGGCGCGCTGGATGACCAGATCGCGGCAGCGCAGCTGCGAGAGACGATCCTCGCGCGCCGCATCGAAACCGAGCGCGCCCAGATCCGCCAGCTCGCGCGAAGCGTCTACGAGTCACCAGGATCCGTCTTGCTCGTGCTCGCCCAGTCGCAGAGTCTGAGCGATCTCTTCACGCGCGTCGCCGACCTGAATGTGGCCGGCTCGCGGGCCGCCGATCTCAAGTCCTCGCTCGCCGCCGATCTCGCGCAGCTAGAACAAGAGCGCGAGGCCGAGCAGGCGGCAAGGGATGAGCAGATCACGCAACGCAATGAGCTCGATTCGCAGCTGTCGCAGCTGAGAGCCCTGCAGGCGCAGCAGGAGAAATCGATGGCGCAGCTGCAGCAGAAGATCGCGCAAACCCGCTCCGAGCTCGCACGGCTGAGCCGGCAGTCGGCGCAGCTGGCACAGGCCGTGACGGACATGCTCCAGCAGCAGCAGGACGCGATCATCGCGGCGGCGATGCAGTCGGTGTGGGCGCAGCTGCAGTTCTGGCTGCAGACGAACAACGTCGGCCAGGTTCCAACCAGCGCCGGCCACTCCACCAAGTACCGCTTCATCTGGCCTGAGCCGCAAGCGCAGATCTCGCAGCCGTTCGGCCCCAGCACGTTCTGGTTCGAACCCGCCTACGGCCACTACGCCCACTTCCATACCGGCATCGACCTGGTGGAGCCCTTTGGCTCGCCCGTGTACGCGGCCGACGACGGCATCGTGGCCCTGGTCGGAAGCTCGAGCAGCGGGTACGGGAACTACGTGGTCATCGCTCACTCGGGCGGCTTCGACACGCTCTACGGACACCTCTCGACCACGCTGGTCAAGTCCGGACAGCGCGTGACCCAGGGGACCGCGGTAGGCCTCGAGGGGTCGACCGGCAACTCAACGGGGCCGCATGTGCACTTCGAGCTGCGTGTGGCGCAGAAGCCTGTCGACCCGACGCCTTACCTGCCGCCGGGAGCGCCTTCAGCCTATCGCGGCTGATCCGACGAGGTCTCCAGAGACCTTCGCCGGCACCTGGCTCATGGCGCGCTCGGCCAGCGCGGTGATGGTGAGGGCTGGATTGACGCCTAGGTTGACCGGGACCGCCGAACCGTCGACGACGTAGAGGTTGGCGTGGCCGAACACTCGATGCCGGTCATCGCAGACCGCGCTTTCGGGATCGCTTCCGATGACCGCGCCGCCGAGGATGTGCGCGGTCGATGGGATGTCGAGCAACGCCTCGTTGATCGAGCTGACGGGCCAACCACCGATCTTTTTGGCGACCCGGCGGGCCATATCGTTGGCGACCGGCAGGTAGGTAGGGTTTCGCTCTCCTCTCGGTAGCGGGTTTCTGGAATCAAGTGTCAGGGTGAACGGCCAGAACCACCTGCGTCTCCGGACGAGCTCCAGCTGATTCTCCGCGACCTGCATCACCAGCAGCATGATCGAGCGGCGCGCCCACCCAAAAGGAAGCAGCGAACCCAGGAAGTCGCCTGGTTTGGTGACGCAGTTGACGATGAAACGCAGTCCTCGAGGAATCCCGGGACCGCCGTCGGTCAGTGGTTTGGCAAGCAGGCCGATCAAGTCGGAACCTCGGGGGTACCGCACCGGTTGGATGTGCGTGACATCGTCTGGGTCAATGCCTGACGTGATCGCGACGCCCTCCGTGAAATCGACCGTCTTGCTGCGCGAGGTTGCCCCGACGATCGCCTCGCTGTTCGTGCGAACGCGCCGGCCGAGCGCTGGCGAAAGTGCCGGCAGGGACCCGCGTTCGCGTGCACGCAAAAGGAGGTCGACCGTGCCGAGAACGCCCGCGGCCAGTATGACGATGGGGGCGCTCCACTCTTTCCTGTCGCGGGCCAGGACCGCCGTGCTGCGAACACTCGTGAGGGTGTAATGACCGTCGTTTTCCTGCCGGAGCGCGTCCACCCTCGTTTCCGGAAAGATCCGCGCCCCGCGCTTCTCGGCCAGGTAGAGGTAGTTCTTGTCCAGCGTGTTCTTGGCGTTGTGGCGGCAGCCGACCATGCATCCTCCGCAAAACACACATCCCGACCGCGCAGGACCCTCGCCGCCGAAGTAGGGGTCGGGGACCTCCTTTCCCGGCTCGCCGAAAAAGACGGCGACGTCGGTTCGCCGGAAAGTTCCGCCCTTGCCGATCTCCTCCGCGCACTCCCTCAAGACTCGATCGGCCTCGGTGAGCCGTGGATTGGTCGCGGCGCCCAGCATCCGCTTTGCCGTGACGTAGTGCGGTGCGAGCGCCTCTTCCCAGTCCCGGCCTGAAGGCCATTCGGTATGCCTGAATACGTCGGCTCGGGGAACCGGAAGCGTGTTCGCGTAAACGAGGCTTCCGCCGCCGACGCCGGCACCGGAGCCGACGAGGACGTCACTCAGCAGAGTCAGACGCAGGATGCCATGGCAAAAGACCTTCGGCATCCACAGCGAGCGCCGAACGTTCCAGTTGGTGAGCGGAAAATCCTCGGTCGCGAAGCGCTTTCCCGCCTCGAGAACGGCAACTCGATAGCCCTTCTCGGCCAGGCGAAGGGCGGCGACCGAGCCGCCAAACCCAGAGCCGACGATCAATACGTCGTATCCGTCGACCAACTTCACGGGAGGCATGCTCCGCCGACCGCCCAACCATGTCAATCAGCAGTCAGGGTGCGTGGTTCTGTGATCTGTCGTAAATTCCGATGCGATGTCAACTTCGGTGCAGACCAAGCGATATCGCGCCTCGTGGAACGGCGCTGTCATTGCGGAGAGCTCTAACACCACCGTTGTCGAGGGCAACCAGTACTTTCCGGTCGATGACGTGAGGAGCGAGCACCTGAGGCCGAGCGAGACGCACACCACCTGTCACTGGAAGGGTGTCGCCAGCTACTACGACGTGGTCGTCGGCGACACCGTCAATCGCGACGCCGCCTGGTACTACCCAGAGCCCAGCAAGGCGGCGGAGCGCGTGCGAGACCGGATCGCCTTCTGGAGGGGCGTCAAGGTCGTTCAGGTCGCGGGGTAAGGCCTCGCACCAGGCCGGCGGCGGCCGGCGGCCCGGGAGAGAAACCACCCCGGCCACCGATGATTGCTAGGCCGAGCGCAATACAACCACGGTTCGGGCGCGCGTCAACATGCGCTCAGGCATCTCATGAGGTTCGGAATTGGGAGCCGGCCGGTCCGTGTTCATGACCAGCTGCCAGGGGCCGCCGAACTCCTTGGGCAGCGACCAGTACACCGCTCGCGAGTGCCCGTTGAAGAGCAGGAGAAAGGAGTCGTCGGTGATGGTGCGGCCGTGCTCGTCGTGGCCGGGGATCGCCTTGCCGTTCAGAAATACTCCAAGCGAGCGGGCGTGCCGCGAGTTCCAGTCCTGGTCCGTCATCGGCTTGCCGTCGGGCTTGAACCACCCGATGTCGACGGCGCCGCGGATCGGCCGGCCCTGGAACCATCGGCGTCGTCTGAAGACCGCGTGGTCGCGGCGAAACCTGATGAGCCAGCGAACGTAATCGAGGAGAGGCCGGTCGATCGCGGACCAGTTGACCCAGGAGATCTCGTTGTCCTGGCAGTAGGCGTTGTTGTTGCCCTTCTGCGTCCGGCCCATCTCGTCCCCCATCACCAGCATCGGGACGCCTTGCGCCAGAAAAAGCGCCGCCAGCAGGTTTCTCTGCTGCTTCGCACGGAGCTTCAGGACGGTGGGATCGTCGGTGTCGCCCTCGGCTCCGCAGTTCCATGACCTGTTGTGCGACTCGCCGTCAGCGTTGCCTTCCCCGTTCGCCTCGTTGTGCTTCTCGTTGTAGGAGACAAGGTCGCGCAGGGGAAAGCCGTCGTGGGCGGTGACGAAGTTGATGCTCGCAGCGGGACGCCGCGTGTCGCTCTGGTAGAGGTCCGAGCTGCCCGTCAGCCTGAAGGCCAGCTCGCCGACGGTGGAGGGCTCGCCGCGCCAGAAGTCGCGCACCGCGTCGCGATACCTTCCGTTCCATTCCGACCACAGCGCGGGGAAGTTGCCGACTTGGTAGCCGCCTTCGCCGATGTCCCAGGGCTCGGCGATGAGCTTCACGCGGTTGACGACCGGGTCCTGCTGGATCAAGTCGAAGAAGGTCGACAGCCTGTCGACCTCGAGAAACTCCCGCGCCAGCGCCGCCGCGAGGTCGAACCGAAAACCGTCGACATGCATCTCGGTGACCCAGTAGCGGAGGGAATCCATGATCAGCTGCAGGGTGTGGGGGTGCGCGACGTTGAGGCTGTTTCCAGTCCCCGTCGTGTCGTAGTAGTACTGCGGGTTTTCCCTGACGAGCCGGTAGTAGGCGCGGTTGTCGATGCCCCTGAAGCAGAGGGTCGGACCAAGGTGGTTGCCCTCCGCGGTGTGGTTGTAGACGACGTCGAGGATGACCTCGATCCCAGCCTCGTGCAGGGTACGGACCATCCACTTGAACTCGTTCACCTGCTCGCCGCGGTGGCCGCTGCTGGCGTATTCGTTGTGCGGTGCAAAAAAGCCGATCGTGTTGTAGCCCCAGTAGTTGCGCAGGCCTTGCTCGACGAGGCGATGGTCCTGGACGAACTGGTGCACGGGCATGAGCTCGACCGCGGTGACGCCCAGCGAGACGAGGTGCTGGATGATCGCAGGGTGCGCCAGGCCGGCGTATGTGCCGCGCTGGTTGTCCGGCACGTCGGGGTGGCACTTCGTCATGCCCTTGACATGAGCCTCGTAGATCACGGTCTCGTGCAGCGGCGTGTCGGGACGCCGGTCGCCTCCCCAGTCGAAGTGAGGGTGCTGCACCACCGAGCGGAACACGAAGGGAGCGCTGTCCGTCTCGTTCACCGAGCTCTCGTCACCGAGGTTGTAGCCGTAGCACGCGGGGTCCCACCGGACCTGGCCCTCAATCGCCCGCGCGTACGGGTCGAGCAGGAGCTTGCTGGGGTTGCATCTGACGCCGTGCTCGGGCGCGTTTGGGCCGTGAACCCGGTAGCCATAGCGTTGCCCGGCGCCAATGTGCGGCATGTAGGCATGCCACGAGAAGGCGTCGACCTCCTCCAGAGCCAACCTGTGTTCCGCACCCTGTTCGTCGAACAGGCACAGCTCCACCTTCTCGGCGACCTCGCTGAACAGCGCGAAGTTCGTGCCGTTGCCGTCAAACGTCGCGCCCAGCGGATACGCGCGGCCGGGCCAGATCTCGGGCAGGTTGTCAGCCAACGGAGGGTTCAGTTTCCACGATCGCGACGCTCGAGGGCGGCAGGCACAGCGTCCCCCCGTCTTGTCGGATGGACGGGTCAGAGGCCATCGCGAGCCGATCGTGCTCGGCGATCTCGAGCTGCCAGTCGCTCTGGCCCAGGTTGACGCGGACCATCAGACCGTCACGGGCGAACGAGATTCTGCCCGCGCTATCGTCTACCTCGACGGCCACGGTCTTGGCCGGCGGCAGGCCACGCCGCAGCGCAATCAGGGAGCGGTACCAGTCGAGCATGTCGGCGTGCGCATGCTCGTCGACCTCCTCCCACTTGAGCCTCGATCGCTCGAACGTCGCACGGTCCTGTGGATCGGGGATGAGCTCGGACCGCCAGCCGAACGCCTCGAACTCGCGGCGGCGTCCCTCTGACACCGCTCGGCCGAGCTCCGGGTCGGCGTGGTCGGTGAAGTACTGAAACGGAGTGCTCGCGGCCCATTCCTCGCCCTGGAATACCAGCGGGGTGAAGGGCGAGGTCAGCAGGAGGGCGGCCGCGATCTTCAAGCGGGCATGGTCGACCAGCGCCGCCAGGCGATCCCCGACGGCGCGATTGCCGACCTGATCGTGATTCTGGACGGCGACCACGAAGGTGTGCGGGGCAAGCCCGGCCGGCGACCGGCCGCGGAACTTCTTGCGCCGTTCCGACCACGCTCCGTCGAAGACCCAGGCCTGGCGGAGCGCCTTGCCGAGCTGCTCCCACGAGCCGAAGTCGGCGTAGTAGCCTGCCCGCTCGCCGGTCAGCACGGCGTGCACGGCGTGATGCCAGTCGTCCGCCCAGGCCGCGTCGAGACCATAACCACCCTCATCGCCGCCGCGGACCAATCGCGGCTCGTTTAGGTTTGACTCCGCGATCACGACGGTGGACCGCCCGAGCTCGGCCCCCAACCGGTGGACCTCCTCCGGGATCGCCTCCAGAATGTGGACCGACGATTCGTCGGCGATGGCTTGGATCGCGTCGAGCCGGAGCCCGTCGGTGTGGTAGTCGCGAATCCACATCGCCGCGTTGTCGAGCACGAAGGCGCGAACTTCCTCGCTCGCGTCGCCGTCGAAGTTGAGCGTCTCGCCCCAGAAAGTGCGGTGGCGCTCGCTGAAGTAGGGCCCGAACTCCGACAGGAAGTTGCCGGCCGGTCCGAGATGGTTGTAGACGACGTCCAGGATCACAGCCAGCCCAGACTGGTGGCTAGCGTCGACAAAGCGCTTCAAGCCGTCTGGCCCTCCGTACGCATGATGCGGCGCAAAGAGGTCGACGCCGTCATATCCCCAGCCACGGCTGCCTGAGAACTCGGCGACCGGCATCAGCTCGACCATGTCGACGCCGAGCTCGACAAGGTGCGGCAGCCGTTCGACTGCTCCGTCGAACGTCCCCTGCGGCGAGAAGGTGCCGACGTGCAGCTCGTAGATGACCGACCCCGCGAGCGGCCGTCCCGTCCAGCCAGAGTCGGCCCATCGGTAGACCTGGTGATCGACGACCGCGGAAAGCCCGAAGACACCGTCAGGCTGGAAGGCGGAACGAGGATCAGGGCGGGTCTCCCCGCCGTCGAGCGCGAAGCCGTAGCGCGCTCCCGGGGCGGCATCGACGTCAGGCGCCGTCCACCAGCCGCCTTCGCCCCGCGTCATCGCGGTGCGTAGGCTCCCGAGGACGAGATCCAAGCGTTGCCTGTCGGGCGCCCACACGGCGAAGCGATGCGTCACAAGTCTTCGCGAGTCATCACTGCGACTGGGAAGTCTTCGAGCAGGTCGCGGATTGCGGTGGCGCGTCCGCCCTGGACGTGTTGCTCGGTGAAGATGTTCGTCCACGACCCGTCTGGCAGATCCAGCTCGGTGTCTGCCCAGTCGCCGCTGAGCGACGCCACCAGGCGCGGCACCACGACGAGCAGCGACTCGCGCGCGAAGCAGACGGCATGGCGGGCCTTCGCACCGCTCGCGTCGAGGGGCGTGTATACGCGGCTTGCGAACACATCAGGTCGGCGCGCACGCTCGCGGAGAAGCCGACCGATCAGCCACAGCTTGGGCGCGCCTTCGTCGGCCATAGCCTGCACTCCGGCGGCGTCGAGACCGACAACCGTTTCCAGCAGGCTCTGTCTGATCTCGTAGTCAACTGGCTCTCGATTGTCGGGGTCGACCAGGGTGAGGTTCCACAGCTCGGTTCCCTGGTAGAGATCCGGTATTCCCGGGCATGTGAGCAGCAGCGCCGTCTGGGCCAGCGAGGTGATGCGTCCCCTCGCGACGAGCTGGTTCCGGCCCAGGAACGACTCGAGGTCGCTGGTGAACTCCGCGTCCGAGAGGATGCTCGCAGCGAACTGCGCGACGGCGTCCTCGTAGGTCGTCACGGGATCCACCCAGGAGGTGTGCACCTTGGCCTCGCGCGCCGCCTTCTGGAGAAATTGCACGAGGCGCTCAGCGTGGAGCGGCCAGGCGCCGACCAGCGTCTGGTAGCTGAGGTACTCGAGGTTGCGGTCCGGGTACCCCTGCGTTCGGTAACGATCATTGTGCTCGGCCCACCTGCGCACGGCAGCCTCCCACTCGCCGGGGATCTCCGAGAGCACATCGAGCCGTGCTCGAACATCACCGCTTCGCTTGGTGTCGTGGGTGGAGAGGGTCAGCATCGTGGCCGGCCAGGCACGCGCAGTCCGATCGCACCACGCGTGAAACTTTTCGGTCGACCAGCCGAATGTCCCTGGGTCGCCGCCGACCTCGTTCAGCGAGATGAGGCGGTGATAGCGATAGAACGCAGTATCCTCGACGCCCTTTGCCATCACGGACGGGGTGAACTGCTGAAATCGCGCGGTGAACTCGGCATGCCGCTCGCTCGCGGGCTTGGTCAGCAGCAGGTCTCGGATCAGGTTGAGCAGATCGGGATCGATGTCCGGCCGCCGGCGGGCCGCCTCGTCAATGGCGAGCCCCACCTCGCGCACATCGGCCTCGCCGGCGGGCGATTCGGGACCTGCGTAGGTCCGGTAAACGCGAAAGGCCGTCGCCAGTTCACGAATCGCGTTGGAAAGCTCGCGCCGGGTCCGGTCGCGGTGCTTCCAATCGGCGTCGCATATCTCGACCAGCAAAGTGGCAAGTCGCTCTAGATCGGGGGCGAGCTCGGTGTGCGTGATCTCGAGCTTGCAGGTCCGGACGACGTCAGTGTAGGGCTGGGTCTCGCCGCTGAAGGCGTGGTAGAGGGCGGTCATTGCAGGCTCGTGGTCGGGGTCGACGAACAGTCCGTCGACGGCAGCGATGAACTCATAGCCGGTCGTGCCCTGAACCTCGAACGATGCCGGCAGCTGCTCGTCGGGAGCAAGGATCTTCTCGACCACGATGTACGCGTCCGGCGCCGCGCGGCGAAGTCGCCGTAGGTAACCCACCGGGTCGCGGAGACCGTCGATGTGGTCGACGCGCAACCCGTCCACGAGCCCTTTCGCGACCAGGTCGAGGATCAGCCGGTGGCTGTCATCGAACACGTGCTGCCGCTCCATGCGCAGGCCGATGAGGCTGTCGACGGTGAAGAATCGCCTGTAGTTGAGCTCTTCCTGCGCGCTGCGCCAGTATTCGAGCCGGTAGTGCTGGCGCTCCAGCAGCAGGTCGAACGCGTCTGGGTCCTTCTGGATCCCGTCCAGGTCGAGGTTCTCGACCGAGTCGGGTGAGATGGGGAAGAGCACGTCCTGGTAGCGGACGACAAGGCCCTCGTCGCGGCGCTCGAGGCTCAGCTCGCGGTCGGCCAGTTCGCGGCCATAGCGGTCGTTGAGCACGCCCAGCACGACCTTGTCCCTGATGGTGGAGGACGACGGCTTCCAGTCGACGTCGAAGTAGCCGGCGTAGGGGCTCGACCGGCCGCGGAGCAAGAGGTCCCACCACCATGGGTTGCCCGGCGTTGCGGTTGCCATGTGGTTGGGCACGATGTCGACCACGATCCCCATCGAGCGTGGCTTCAGCGCTTCGCCGAGGCGATCGAGTCCTTTTGAGCCTCCCAGCTCCGCGCTGATCCGAGTCGGATCCACGATGTCGTAACCGTGCCGGCTGCCGGGTGCGGCCTGCAGCAGCGGCGAGGCGTAGAGGTGGGAGACGCCCACCGCGGCCAGGTAGCCGGCGAGCCCGGCGGCGCCGGCGAGGTCGAAGCCGGCAGAGAGCTGGACCCGGTAGGTTGCGCGAGGCGTCACGAGTTCGGCCCTAACGCTCGCCCGCGCGCGGACTGTCGTCAGGGTCGCGGCCGGCGACCAGGAACACGATGAGCAAGGCCACAGCGACTGCGGGAGGGCCGTATTCCGCCATCGGCCCGTTGGGAAACAGCAGACCGACAACCGTCGAAAAGGCGACGTAGACACCGCCGAGGATGAGCACGATGCGAAGCCTGCGCGCCGCGAAGCGAAGCTGCCTGCGGAGTCCTCCCGGCCGCAGCGACAGCACAGAAACGCTCAGGGCGACGAGCAGCAGGAGGCCGAGGACGAAGGCTCGCACAGCGCGAGGGTAACGCCATCGGCAAAAGGCGGCAGGCTAGGCTCGGGTGACGGCCCGCAGCTTGCGCGAAGGCCTGAGCCTCATAGGCAACGTGAAATAGAAGTTGGATCCGCGCGCGGTCGCGCTATCGAACCAGATGCGCCCCCCATGCATCTCGACGATCTGGCGCGCGATCGGCAAACCGAGACCGGTGCCACCGTTGCTGCCATGAGTGCCGTTGCGAGCGTCGCCGGGGTTGGGGTAGGACTCGAGGAGGCCGCTGGCAGAGCCGGCGGGCATGCCGGGGCCGTGGTCCTTGACCGTCACCATGATGTGATCGCCAGTGCTCTCGCTCGTCACCGCGATGTCTGTGCCCGGCGGCGAGTACTTGAACGCGTTGTCGAGGAGGATCGTCAGGACCTGGGACAGCTTGTCCGGATCGCCCGAGACGGTAGGTAGCGCCGGGTCGAGGCTGACATCGATGTTGTGTCGCGGGTTTTGGTCGCGGGCTCCATCGACCACGCCGGAGATGAGCTGGTTGACGTCCACCTGACCGATCTTGAGGACGGCTCGACCGCCTTCCATGCGATCCAGCTCGAGCATATCGTCGAACGCGTGGTCGAGCCGTTCGGCATCCCGATAGATGTCGCTGGCGAACGCCCTCACCTTGGGTAGGTCGAGGTCCTCCGAATCGCGGATGAGCTCGCTGAAACCTTGAATGCCGACGAGCGCGGTGCGGAACTGGTGGCTGATCCGGGTGAGAAATTCGCCTTTCATCTTGTTGAGTCGTTCGAGGACAGCGAGGTTGGCGAGCGCTGTCGTCTCCGCCTCCCTGATCAGTCGACGGCGCCACCGATCCGCCAGCAAGACGACCGGGAACATGGACGCGTAAAAGAGGGTCAGTCCCGCGGCCAGAATGATGTACAGCTGCCGCGCCTCGCTGTCGATGGCCGCCTGAACCGGGGCGTAGGGCAGGTAGAGCTCGAACGCCCCGCTGGGCGAAGAGTTGCCATCGAATACCAACGGTACGTAGATCTCGATCAGTGGGCCCTGCAGATCGTCGCCGGAGTTCTCCGGCGCGTGACCATCCGTGACCCCAGCATGTGGGTGGCCGGCGAACGCGCCGGCGAGGTCGTCCTCGATCTCGAACGTTCGCCCGATGATCGAGTGGTTGTCCGAGTACACGACTGTGCCGCTGCGGTTCCAAACCTTGATCCGCCGTACGTCCTGGTGCACCGCCGCGCCTTGCAGTTTGTCATCGACGTCCGCAATCTGCACCGCGGTCAGCCCCTCGCTCAGCTCCCGGGGATTGAGAAGCGGCCGAACCGCCACCTGAGTGATCAGGGTGGCGCTGCTCTGGGCTGTATCCAGGTAGCGCTGCTGGAGGTCGACGTTCAGCTCGTGGCCGAGGATGGCGCCGAGCGCAACGACTGGCACCAAGGCCAGCAAACCGAAGCGCGCCAGCGCTCCCAGCGAGTTAGGTCCGAGGTGTTTCGTGGCGGGCATTGTGGCACCCCGCGAGGTGCGTTCAGCCATTGTTAAGCAATGGCTTGGCCGCCTCGCCGGCGGGGGGCCTAAGCTGGAGTGATGAGCAGGGGCTTCCGGGATGCAGACGCGACCCAGGCGCTGAGCGAGCAGGCGGTCGCGGAAGCGATCGACAAGATCGTCCATCGCGAGGATTCAGCCGTCCAGGCGGCTGGGGACGGGCTATGCGTCGACTGTGGACGCAAGATCGGGTCGGAGCGACTGGCGGCCGTGCCGAACGCGGTTCGCTGCATCCGATGCCAGGGCGCCTGGGAGCAGGCGAACCGCTACTGAACGACAAGCCGGCGCGCGCTGATCGGGCCGGCGTCGCGCCAGGCCAGATGTAAATCAATGTGAGGGGATCTATCTTCTTGAGTCTCAATACTCAGTCTGCGACGGGCGTTTTTCGCTTCATGGGCGAAGTGATCAACCAACCCACAAAACCAGATCGGCCTGGGACGGACGTTGGAGATCGAGCGGGCTCGTAATCCGGTTCCCGATCCCGAGCACGCCGGACAGGCGGCGGGCACTGCAAGCAAGAGGCGACGAAGAAGGCGGCGTCGACGACTGGACGTTCGAATCGCCCTCTTGCTTGTCCTCGCTGTGCCCGCTCTCCTGATGGGGCCGTGGTACGTCGCGTACGCGTCGTCGCTGCCGGATGTGTCGCAGCTCTCGAACGACGTGCCGGGCGACACCGTCGTCTACGCGGCCGATAAGACCACCGTGCTCGCCGACCTGCACCCTGCGGGATACCAGCACTACTACGAACCGCTCAGTGCGATGGGCACGGCTTTGCCAGACGCGATCGTCGCGATCGAAGATCGCAACTTCTACTCCGAGCCGGGCATCGATCCGGCGGGGATCGCGCGAGCCGCCTTCGTGGACGTCAAAGCTCACGACACTGTCCAGGGCGCATCGACGATCACACAGCAGCTGGTCAAGGTGCGTCTCCTCGGGGGTGAGCCGACCATCCAGCGAAAGATGAGCGAGGCGTTGCTGGCGTTCTCAGTCGAGCGGCGGTACTCGAAGACGGGAATCCTGGAGATGTATCTCAACAGCGTGTCGTTTGGCAACAGTGCCGTCGGCACCGCCGCAGCTTCGCAAATCTACTTCCACAAGAAGACCAGCGATGTGGACCTCGCGCAAGCCTCGATGCTGGCGGGCCTCGTTCGCGGGCCAACCCTCTACAGCCCGTTTGCCGACTGGAAGGCGGCGAGGACGCGACAGCATGAGGTCCTGGCGGCGATGGTCGATGTCGGCAAGATCACGCAGGCCCAGGCCGACAAGGCATTCGCGGAGGACATCAGCCCTCCGTCGCACATGTTCAAACCCTCCAACAACGTGCTCGCGCCTGGATTCGTGAGCTACGTGACGCAGCAGCTGGTGCAGAAGTACGGCAACGGGGCAACGTACGGCGGCGCGCTGCGCGTCTACACGACGCTGAACATGAAGCTGCAGCACATCGGTCAGGACGCGATCACGGGCACGCAGGCGAAGCTCGCGTGGCGCAACGTGCAGCAGGGAGCGCTGGTTGCCCTCGACCCGACCTCGGGAGCGATCATCGCGATGGTCTCCTCGGCCAACCCGAAGGCCAATGGCGGCCAGTACAACCTGGCAGTGTGGCCTCCGCGCAACCCGGGCTCGTCGATGAAGATCTTCACGTATACCGCCGCGATCGAGAGCGGGCGCTTCACGATGACGACCCCGATCACCGATTCACCGGTTCGGATCACCGACCCCGGCTCGCAGACCGTGTACTCGCCGCAGAACTACGACGGCCTGTACCACGGGACCTGCCAGCTCCAGGTGTGTCTGGGCAGCTCGCTGAACATCCCGGCGGTCAAGGTCGAGCTGGGCGTCGGAGTGCCTGACGTCGTTCAGATGGCCCGAATCATGGGGGCCCCTCCATGGCAGCAGCAGGCGAACGGCTCCTTCACCAACAACAACGACCTGAATAGCTTCGGCCCATCTTTGACCCTCGGCGGCTATGGCGAGACGCCGCTCCAGATGGCGACCGGCGCTTCAGTGCTTGCGGCGCAGGGTGTGCTCCATCAGCCGTTTGCGATCACGCACATCGAACAGGGGCAGAAAACGATCTACCAGCACGCCGACAGCGCGAAGAAGGTGCTCGACCCGAAGGTCGCCTACATCATGAGCACGATGATGTCGAAGGACTCGAACCGCTACCTGATCTTCGGCGCGAACTCGCTGCTCACGATGCCCGGCTACAAGGTCGCGGTCAAGACCGGCACCTCGGACAGCTTCGCCGACGCGTGGACGGTCGGGTTCACGCCGCAGATCGCGGTCGCCGTCTGGATGGGCAACCCCGACTGGCGCGTCAAGATGACGGAAGGCTCGGACAGCTACTACGTCGCAGTCCCAGCATGGCACTCGTTCCTGTCCGAGGCCCTGCCACTGCTTGGCCACGAAACCTGGTACTCGCCTCCCGCAGGCCTGGTTTTCGCGTGGGACAACTACTACCTACCGGGCACGGCGCCGTTCACGCCGCCGGAGGCGCAGAGCTCTCCCGCGCCAAGCAGCGGCGGACACCACAGAAAGAAGAAGCACTAGAAGGGTCCGGCCGAGCGACACTGGCAGCGTCATGGCGCGTGCCACAGCTCCCCGGCGCAAGGGCCTGGTCGTCATCCACGTCGACGGCCTCAGCCACGCGCAGCTAAGCACCGCAGTCGCCCGGGGCCACATGCCGTTTGTTGCGCGACTGTTGCAAACGGAAGGCTACGCAGCGCTTCCATACCGATGCGGTGTGCCCTCGACGACGCCATTTGCGCAGGCCGGAATCCTGTTCGGCGATAACAGCGAAATCCCTTCCTATCGTTGGTGGGATAAGAAGGCAAATCTTCTGGTGGTGTTCGGATCAGGCTCGACGTTCGCTCAGGTCGCGCACCGCTACTTCACCGGCCGTGTGCCGCTGACGCAAGGTGGGGCTTGCATCGCAGCCCTCTACCGGGCGGGGGCCACCGACCGGTTCGGTCCGGCATACGAAGAACGCCACACGCCGGATCAGCGTGACGCGGGAGGCCGCACCATCGCGGCCTTCCTGCTGAACCCCGTCGCATTGTATTTCTGGATTCGGCATAGCGGGCTTGCCCTGTTCAGGATCGCGTCCGAATATGCCCGGGCTCGGCTGGCGCGTCGCCGCACCGCCGATGTCTATGTGATCGCGGACATCTACCACGAGGTGGTGGTCCACCACCTCACCCGTTTTGCCCTCCTCCAGGCGATGGACGAAGGCCTGCAGACGATCTACGCCTGCTTCTACACCTATGACGAAGCGGCGCACGCCTTCGGTCCTGCCGATCCGAACACACTGAGTGTTCTGCGCCATATCGACAGCACGATCCGGCTCGCCTCAGAGCGCCGTCTGACCAATCGTGGAGGTGTTGACTACGAGATCGCCGTGCTCTCTGACCACGGACAGGTGGAAACGACTCCATTCAGCGCCAAGCACGGGCGGAGCCTCGGGAGCTATCTATCGGAGTGGCTGCCCGACCACGTCATCACGGAGCATCGAGGCCAGGTGTTCGCGGGAAACGGGCAGGCAAGGGGCCGCGTCGAGGTCACGTACTCGGGCGGCCTGGCGCACATTTACTTCGCCGATTTGCCCGGCAGGCTCGATGCCGGCGCCGTCGAGTCGAGATATCCGGGTCTGATCTCGCGCGTGGCGCGCCTTGATGGAATCGGCCTCGTGATGTTGAAGGATGCTGGGGACGGGATGCTCGCGACCGTAGACGGCCGGCGCTCGCTCCATCTGCCTCTGGTCGACGACACGAGATCGCTCCTCGAGCGGTTCGACTCGCCCGACATACTTGCCAAGCAGCTGACACGCCTGAACACCTTTGACACGGCGGGCGACCTGGTCGTGTTCGGCACCTATGACGGCCACAAGCAGGTCAATTTCGAAGACCAGGTTGGGGGGCATGGGTCGATCGGAGGCGATCAGCTCCGTCCATTTCTGCTGGCCAAAAAGACCTGGAACTTCGAGATGTCGGCAGTCACCAACTCGTCAGACCTTTACCCGATGCTGGTCGCCCTGCGCGACCGCGCTTAGCGGACCGACCGAATCCTCGAGACGAAGATGGTTCCCAGCAGGAAGAAGAGGATCACGCTGCCGAAGGCCACCCGATAGCCGGAGTTCACGGCCACGTGCTTGTTGAAGTGGTCGATCAACCCGCCCTCGAGGGCCGGGATGATGCTGTTGGGCAGCGTCTGCGCGACGTGGAACAAGCCCATGTCCTTGGCGGCCTTGGCGCGGTCGGGGATGGTGTCGCAGGCAAGCGCCCAGTCGACGGCGAGGTAGAGCCCATAGCCGATCCCGTACAGCGCACCCAACCCGAGCACGATCCCCTGCTGCGTGGGATAGAAGGCGATGAAGTACAGGGCAACGGTGATTTGCATCACGCCCGCCGCGTAGACGAAGCGCTTGCGCCCGTAGCGGTCTGACGCCGAGCCTCCCCAGATACCGGGCACGATCATCGCGGCAAACGAGACCGCGAGCCAGATCGACGTGAACTGGTCGGTGTTGGCAACGTGGACGACGTCCTTGAAGAACGACGACAGGAAGAAGACAACCGCCGCCACTCCGGCCGTGACCATCATCCGGGTGAAGATCACCCACCCGAAATCGCCGGTCCAGAGCGGGCGCACGAACTCGATCGCCGACGCGAGCACCGGTGCGCGCGTTCGCCGCTCGATCGGCCGCCTGCCCTCGCCCCGCGACGCCCAGAGCACCGGGACCAGCGACAGGAGCAGCACCGCCGCCATGACGAGCAGGCTGAGCCGCACCTGGTGGATGGTCGAGAACAAGAAGGTGAGAACGAAACCGAGCAACGCGCCGCCCTGCTGCATCCCGGCGAGAAAGCCGCTGGCCTTCCCAAACTCGGCGTCCGGGACGATGTCGGGGATGATCGCGTAGTACGCGGCGGCGGCCCCGTTGAGGAACAGCTGCGCGATGACGTGGCCGATCACGAACTGCGTGTAGCTGTGAGCGGTCATCATCACCATGAGGCCTACGATGCCGAGGAGCACGCCGGCGACCATGAACGGCCGCCGCCGGCCGAACCGCGTCGTGATCCGGTCCGACCAGGCGCCCACGATCGGCGGCACCGTGATCGCAAAGATGGCGCCGATCCCAGTCGCGTAGCCGATGAACGTGTTGAAGTCGGTGGGATAGAACTCCCGGATTTCGCTGGGCAGGACGACCAGGGGGTAGGGCAGCCACGTGAACGAGAGGCCCAGATAGAGGCTGGCGAGCGCGGCGTGGCGGAGGTTGTTGAAGCGGATCACAGGTAAGAGCTCGCCGCCCACCGCCGTCGCTTCAGCCATCGCTAGCGAGCGTGATTGTCAACGAATTCGCCCCGGTGTGGCGAGCAGCCTTCACAGGCAGGGAGCCTGCGATGCTTCTATCTCGGCGCCCCGGACCCTCGCTATCCGGTGCGCACCCTCCGGATATAGTGCCCGGCATGCGCCGCCCTCTTGCGTTGCTGCTGACCTTCGGCGCCGGCGGCGCGCTCTTCGGCGCCGCCATATCGCATATCCCCTCGCCCGAAGACCCGGCGCTCTTCTGGATCGGCAACTTCTCCGCGCCGTGGGCGGTGCTGCCGTTCCTGACGGGGCGCGCGCAGGGTTCGTGGTCATGGGCCGCGGCCGCCGGCCTTGCCGCGGATGTTGCCTGCGTCGCCGGCTTCTACGCGGGCTTCATCACAGCCGATGCGAGCCGTCTCGGGATGCCAGCCTCGACGCCCACGGTCGAGCTGGCGATCACGGGCCTCGCCGACTGGTTGGGCTTCGTCGCTCCATGGGTCATACTCGCCACCGCGACTGGCCTCGGCTACGGCCTGCTCGGCTGGTGGTGGCGCTGGTCGCGCTCGCTGGTCGCGGGCGTGGCCGTCGTGGCGCCGTTCATCGTCGAGCCGCTCGCCTGGCGCCTCTATCGAGGATTCCTACCCGGACCGTTCTATGTGTGGCTCGTCGAGCTGGCCGTCGGGGCGGGTGCCCTCGTGTGGATGATCAGCCGGCTCCGGCTACCCGCCAGGCAGCGCTTGTAGCGTCCTCACCGCATCGTCCAGCCTCGAGCGGGGCAGGCGTCCGGATGCAGCGGCGCTCTTGATCGCGTCGTAGGTCGCGTCGGCGACCGAGAGGTGGTGGGCGACCATGACCATGTCGCCGCCCGCGACCAGGAACTCGACCGCGGCTTCCGGAGTGGGGGTGCTGGCCGTGATCGCGCCCATCTCCATATCGTCGGAGAGGATCGCGCCCTTGAACCCCAGCTCTGTGCGAAGCAGGTGAAAGGTCGCCGGAGAGAGGTCGGCGGACCGATGTGGATCCAGGGCTGGGTAGAAGAGATGCCCGAGCAGGACGAAGTCGGTGTGGTGGGCGATTGCGCTCTCGAAAGGCGGCAGCTCGCGCGCGCGCAGCGTGCCGAGGCTCTCGTCGATCCGGGGAAGTCGAGCCTCCGAGCTGACCGTGGTGTCGCCGTGGCCGGGAAAGTGTTTGGCCGCGGAGAGCATGCCCGCCGCATGGATCCCATCCACCACCGCGCCGACGGACGACGCGACCTGCGCCGGCGAGGTGCCGTAGCAGCGTCCCCACATGATCGAGGCCGTGCCGGAGCAGACATCGGAGACCGGGCCGAGGTCGAGGTCAAAACCGAGGGCCTTGAGCGCGGTCGCCATCGCGGTCGTGTCCTGCTGCCCGACCGGCATGGGCTTACACGGAACAGAGCCGATCGCGATGCAAACCCCACCGCCCTCCTGGTCTGTGGCGACCAACAATCGATGCCGCTCGATCGCGCGGAGCTGTTGGATGAGGGGGCTCAGATCGTAAGCCGATGCTCCGTTGTGGTTGAGGTTGACGATCAGCAGGCCGCCGTACTGGTGCCTCGTCCAGTCGGCGAGCACTGAATTTGTGAGTGGTCCAACAAACCCCACCATCATCACCGCACCGATCTCTTCATCCAGCGTCAGCCCTCCCGGGCCAAGCTGCTGCGCCGGGGACGCGCTCGCTTGCGGCGAGGGGGAGACCTGGGCCACGGGCAGTCCGCCGCAGGCGGTCAATCCCACGAGCACGAGCAATGACGCGAGTCTGCTTTTCATCGACCCAGCGAATAACGGGACCCGCGCGACGAAGGTTCCTAAACGGCCGCCCAGTGCATCTTCTGCTCGGCGACGACGTCATCGACGGCGTCGATGAACTCCTGAACGTCGTCCTCTCCCATCGGGGTGGACAAAGCGCCCATCGCCCGTGGCGCCATCAGAACGCCGTGGTTGACGAGCCCGAGAAAGAGATCGCGGGTCTTCTTCTTGTCAGCGGCCGCCATCGACCTGTAGTCGACGACAGGTTGGTCCGTGAAATGCAAGGCGAACATCGATCCGGCGCTGTTGACCTGCACGGCGACATCGTGCGAGGCGAACACCTCCGCCAGCTGCTCCGACACCCGAGCGCCTTTGCGATTCAGGGCTTCGTACACGTCGGGCGTCAGCTCCGTCATCGCGGCGAGGCCGGCGGCCATGCCGAGCGGGTTGCCGTTGTACGTGCCGCCCTGCGCGATGCTTGGATCGCGCCGCGGGTCGAGGAGCTCCATCACGTCAGCGCGGCCACCGAATGCCGCGACGGGCAGCCCGCCCCCGATGATCTTGCCCAGGGTGGTCAGGTCGGGCGTCACTCCGTAAAGCTGCTGGGCTCCGCCGGGCGCCACCCGCAGCGAGATCACCTCGTCGAAGATCAGGAGGATGCCGAGCTCCTGCGTGACGCGCCGCAAAACCTCAAGGAACTCGACCGTCGCCGGAATCACGCCGCCGGCACCGATGATCGGCTCGAGGATCACGGCAGCCAGGTTGGCGGCCTCTTTCCGGATGATCGCCTCGCACGCGGCTGGGTTGTTGAAGGGCAGGACGACCGTCTGCTCGAGGGCCCATCCCGGCGTGCCCATGGAATCCGGCCGGGCGATCGGCGCGTCGGGAGGCCCGGCCTCGGCCAGGCCGGGATGAGTACTTACCTCGGCGTGGTCGTGAGTGCCGTGGTAGCCGCCCTCCATGCGGGCGATCTTGGGGCGGCCTGTGAATGCTCTCGCGAGCCGCATCGCGAACATCGTGGCCTCGGTGCCGGAGTTGCAAAAGCGGACGGCGTCGAGGCTGGGAACGCGCTCGCATAGCAGCGCCGCCAGCTTGACCTCGACGGGGTTGGCGGCCGCAAAGCCCGTGCCGCGCGCGGCCTGCGCACGCACCGCCTCCACGATCTTCGGGTGCGCGTGGCCCAGGATCATGGCCGTGTAGTTGCCGAGCATGTCGATCCGCTCGGTGCCGTCGACGTCCCAGACGCGGCAGCCTTCTCCGCGATCGATGTAGAGGGGATACGGATCGAAGTAGGTGGTCGTGCGCGTGGTGCCGCCCGGCATCACCTTCACGGCCTGCTCGTGGATGGCTCTCGAACCCGGCGTCGCCTGCCGGTAGACCGCTTCCTGGTCGCCGCCCGTGGTCCTGGCCGCGTCCGTCACACCGCTACGATACTTTCGCGGCGCCGTCCGGAGTGGGGGTGGAAACCAGCTGGAAGGAGCCCGCAATGAGCACTGCCCTCGACCACGCGAGCGGTATCACCGAGCACGAAGCTGAGCAGGTCGAGCGCGCCAACGCGTCAGGTCGCACGCCTGTCGTCTTCATCCATGGCCTATGGCTGCTCCCGAGCAGCTGGGACCGCTGGACGACGGTGTTCGAGGAATCCGGATTCTCGGCGGTGGCTCCAGGCTGGCCCGACGACCCCGAGACGGTGGCTGAGGCCAAGGCGCATCCGGAGGTTTTTGCCGGCAAGTCGGTCGGCCACGTCGCGGACCACATCGACGCGGTCGTACGCGGGCTACGCAAGAAGCCCGCCGTGATCGGCCACTCGTTTGGTGGCTTGCTGGCGCAGATCATCGCTGGGCGCGGGCTCGCCGCCGTGTCGGTCGCGATCGATCCCGCCCCATTTCGCGGGGTGCTACCGCTGCCGATCTCGGCCCTGAAGGCGGCGTCGCCGGCTTTGAGCAACCCGGCCAACCGCAACAAAGCAATTCCGCTCACTTACGAGCAGTTTCGTTTCGCCTTTGCCAACGCCGTCAGCGAGTCCGAGGCCAAAGAGCTTTATGAGCAGTACGCGGTGCCGGCCCCCGGGCTCCCGCTCTTCCAGGCGGCCGCGGCGAACCTCAACCCATGGACCGAGGTGAAAGTCGACACCACCAACCCGGACCGAGGACCGCTCTTGATCCTGGACGGCGAGAAGGACAACACAGTGCCGTGGGCGATCGCGAACGCTTCCTACAAGCGCCAGAAGCGGAACCCAGGCGTGACCGAGATCAAGAAGATCGCCGGTCGGGGGCACGCGCTGACGATCGACAGTGGCTGGAGGGAGGTCGCCGATGTGGCGCTCGCTTTTGTCAGGCGGTTTGTGAGCTAGCGCGACCCAGCGCGGCGACCGTCCAGAGCACGCCCGTCTGCTCGAGCACGGGCTCGAGTCCGTGTTGGCGCGCGGTCGCCGCGATCTCCTGCGGCGGATGCACGAAGATGTGGAACTCGCGTCTCATGAGCGCGAGGACCCCATTGCTCACTCCGAGCCCAAGGCGCGTCCACCACGTTCGGCGCGGGTAGCTCATGACCAGAAGCCGGCGCGCGTGCCCGGCGGCGGCGCCGGCGAGCTTCGGCATATCCGGGTAGCAGCAGATGACGCGATTCAGGACGACGATGTCGGCGCCGTCTACCTCTGCGGCCGCCTCGGCAAAATCCATCACGCGCCGCTCCACACGATCGGCCAGGCCTGCTTCCCGCAGGAGCCCGGCGGCCACGTCTTCGTAGGTCGGCGTCAGCTCGATGCTGAGGGCCCGGCTCGCACCGGCTTTCAGCAGCTCGATCTGGATCGCGCCGATGCCGCCTCCCACCTCGAGCACCGTTCTGCCCTCGACGCCTTGCGCCTTCAAGAAGTCCACGATGCGACGTGACGTCCCGTCGAGGCCCTTGCGCCGGTAGCGCCGCGCCTCACCGCGTGCGCTGCGCTCGCTGAACACCCATCGGTAGCCCTTGGGTGAGCAGCAGTCGGGCATTGTCAGATCCAGCCGCGGCGGCGGAAGAAGTAGAGCTGGATCAGGGTCGCCACCACCATCGTCGCCACTCCAATCGCGAAGGCCAGGTACGGCGATTCGAGCACGTTGACGAGGTACGAGAAGTTCATGCCGAAAAAGCCGGTGAGGAAGCTCAGGGGAAGAAACAGGCTGGCGATCACCGTCAGGGCTTTGGTGGTCTCGTTCAGCCGGTTGGACACCGTCGAAAGGTACACATCCATCGCGCCGGTGAGCAGGTCGCGCAGGGAGTCCGCGGTCTCGTACTGGCGCACCATGTGGTCGTACACGTCGCGGTAGTACAGCGTCATGTCCTGCTGCTGCAGGTGGATCCCATGAGTGATCAGTCGCTGAAAGACGTCCCGCTGCGCGCCCAGGAATCTGCGCAGCTCGCTCACCGTGTGCTTCATGTGGTAGATGCGGTTCAGCGCAAGCTGGGTCGCTTTCGCGGTGATCTCGTCCTCCAGCGCGTCGACCTCGTCGTCCAGCTTGTCGAGCACCGGAAAGGTGGCATCGACCAGCGTGTCGATTGCGAGGTACGTGAGGAACGACGGCTTGCCATGAGCAAGCTCGGGGCTCTTGTGGATGCGCTCCTGGAGCTCTTTCAGTTGCGGTGATGTTTCCTGGTGGACCGTGATCAGATAGTGGGCGCCGACGAACATGTGGTGCTCGAGCAGCCTGATATCGTCGCCCGCCAGCTCGGCGACGAACAACACCGCGAAGTTGTAGTCGTTGTACTCGTCGACCTTCGGTCGCTGGTCCTGGTGGCGGATGTCCTCAATCGTCAGCGGGTGAAACTTGAACGTGTGCTCGAGCAGCTCGTAGTCCGCATCGTCGGGCGCCTCGATGTCGAGCCAGAACCCAAGCTCGTGTGCGTCGTTGAAGCAGCGCGTGATCTCCTCGATCTTGGTCGATGCATTCAGGCCGTTAACCGTGAGCAAGGTTCTCATGGTCTTTTGAACCCGGACGCCGCGGCGGCGACGCCAAGGGCGACATAGGTGCCCGCGGCGATCCTGCCCGAGCGGCGCTGGGCGACGGTGCTCCGCAGGAACCGCGCTCCCACCGCCGACGCGGCGAGCACGTAGGAGACGTCCACGGCGACCGCGACGGAGATGTAGACCGCGCCCAGGACAAGCACCTGCAGCGCGATCGGCGCTGTCGGGTTGAGAAACTGCGGCAAGAAGGCGACGAAGAAGACGGCCACCTTCGGGTTGACGAGCTGGGTGGCGAAGCCCTGGACGAAGACGCGGCCGAGCCGCGCCGGCGCCGGCGTCACGGGTCGGTCGACCTCCCGCCAGCGCTGGACGCCGAGGTAGATCAGGTACGCGGCTCCCGCGAAGCGAAGGACGTCGAGCGCCTGCGTCGATGCCGAGAGCAACGCGCCGACGCCAGTCGCCGCCGCCGCGAGCCAGACGACCTCGCCGGATTCGATCCCGATCATGGAGGCGAACCCAGCAGGGCGTCCCTGGGACACGCTGCGCGCCGTGACGTAGAGCACGCCAGGACCCGGAGTGACGGTCAACAGGAAGGTTGCCAGCGCGAAGAGCAGCAGCGTCGTCGGGCCGGGCATGGCGAGATCATGATGCAACGCCCGGGCGGCGGATCGGCTTTATCCCGGCGTCTCCGCCATCTCGTCGATGCAGATCGCTGCGCACAGAAGCAGGACCTCGTCCTGGCCTGGAGCCAACGCGATGCCATACGTGTCGTCGAGGCTGAACCACTGCTTGGAGATCGTGGCCACCGGCTTCCCGCCCGACGTGATCTGGTACTCGTGCTTCAGGACATTGCCCTGCGCCTCGAGCTCCGCGCCGCCTTCGACCTTGATCGAGAACTTCTGCTTGAACAAGGCTATCGCCTTCTTGACCGTGGCCGACAGCTTGCCGCCGCGCAGGATCTTCATGGTCGGCTGGAGCGAAAGCAGCTTGGCTTCGATCGTCGCGAGCTCGTTGTCATTCACGTCCGCGACGACGAACGTCTCGCGAAGGCTCATGGCCTTGCTGTCCGCCTTGTAGACGTTCTCGCCACCGGCGTTCTGGATCCAGAAGTCCTCGCCCAAAGAGAACAGCTGATGTCGCAGCTGAAAGGTCGTCCAACCGTTTTCGAGCGACTTGCTTTCGGTCAACGCGCCGGAAGTCTATCGCTCCGTCTGCCGAATTTCGTGGCCTTACGCCGCCCAGCGCCTTCCAGGTCCCCGGACCCTTCGCGGAATCACTCTTTCCGGCGGGATGAACTTCACGCCTTCCCCAGCCCTGATCACCTGCCAGCGACCTTCGTGAACCAACCGATGGTGGTAGTAGCAAAGAGGAAGCAGGTTGGGCAGGTCGCTTCGCCCGCCATGCGCCCAGAACTCGAGGTGATGCGGGCTCGTCATGTTGACCGGCCGGTCGCAGCCGGGGCCTGCGCAGCTGGAATGCCGCGCCTTGAGTGCTCGCCATTGCGAGGGCGAGACCGAGCGCGTCGCCCGACCGACGTCGACCACGACTGAACCGGCCTTCAGGATCCGATGCAAGGCGCCATCGCACGCCAGGCGCTGTACGGTCTTGCTCGAGATCGGCATCCCGCTCTCGAGCTTGGAGGCTGCTGCGCCGAGCTCGCCTTTCAGACCTTCGATGGTGGTGCTGATGCTGATGTGCGGCCGCACGCCGTTTCGCCGCGGCAAGGTGCCGGCGCCCATCGCATGATGCATCGCCTCGACCAGCGCGTCAGCGCGCCGCTGCTTGGCCGTCCTCCGATCGTGAGCGCCGAGCGGCTGGGACAAGGAGTCGATCGCCGTCTTGAAAGCCGCCCCGCCCGCGGGATCAAGCCAAGCGTCGAGGCGGTATATGCCGCCAGAGGTTTGGCTGATATCGAGGGAACGCAGCTCGTAGTCCTGTTCGACCTTGCCCTCGAAGCCCCCGACGTCCCAGCGGACGCGAGCCTCATAGGTGAGGTAGCGCAGGTCCTTGATCGAAAAGCGTTGGGCGAACCCGATCCAGTCGTTCTCGTCGATGTACTCCCGCTTCTCGCCCACCTGCTCGCTCAGAAGACAGATCACCGCCGTCGCCTGATAGCCGATCTGGCCTGAGCTAAGGGCCTCAGCGATCTTGGGCAGGTTGCTCAGCTGGTCGCCGACGCAGAGGCGATCGGCCGCCGTCGTCTTCGACATCTGGCACTGATTGGCCACCCACGAGCACGCACTTTGGCCGGCAAGAAGGTGATCGCCCCGCTTTCTGCCCCGGCTGACGACCGTGCACAAAGCGCCCTGGAGACGGTCGATCACCGCAGACAGACGCCGAGGATCTACGAAATCGAGGTCGGCATCACGTTCGAAATCGCGGGCCGCATCTTCGAGCGCTTGTAGGTCAGCCGACATGCTAATATAATACGAACTTTCGTTCGAGAGAGCAAGTGTTGCGCTGTAAATTTATATTGAAAGGACCCGCCCAACCCTCGTGCCCGGCCCATTCTAAATCCTCACTCCGGGTGGGTTTCTGGGTCGCCGGACCTCGCCCTGACTCCCCTCACCGCCCTCACTCCGGACTGGCTCCGGGTCGCCCGACCTGGCCCTGACACCCCCTTTCACCGTCCAACTCGCGTCTCCCTGCGTCGCCGGGCTCCACGCGCACACCCCTTCACTGCCCTAACTCCGTGTGGGTCAGAGTCGCCGGACCTGGCCGTGACTCCAGTTCACGGGCCCCAGAAACACGACGAGCGCCCCGCAGGGCGCTCGCCTAAGAGTCTTGACTACCCGTTACCAGCGGTACCAGCGCCCGCCGCCAGAGCCGCGGAACACGAACCCGAGGGCCCAAAGGATGAGCCCGATCAGAAGGATGATCCACAGAATCTGCAACCCGGATGCGAGCAGTCCGCCACCACCGAAGATGAGCAGCAGCAGGACCAAGACGATCAGAGCAGCAACCATCTCGGTTGTCCACCTCCTTTCCTTGATTGGCGGCCCGGATGGGGCCGGCCCTCGCCGGCACCCGAACGCCTGTGCGAAAAGAACTCTCAGACGGTGCGAATCGGCTCTCGCTTCATCATGTGGACGAGGGCGACCAGGACGACCGCGCCGATCAACGCGACGATGAACGAGATGACCAGGCCGGTCGGCGCCGTGCCGAAGATCAGCGAGAAGACGAAGCCCCCGACGAATGAGCCCACGATCCCCAGGACGACGTCCCAGATGATCCCATAGCCGTGGCCGCTCATGATCTTGCCCGCCAGCCAGCCAACGATGGCTCCCATGATCAAAAACCCGATCAGATGCATCTCCCGAACCCCCAGGTAGGTTTGTAGATCGCCAATAGGCGCTCTCATCTGATTAACCCGGCACCACCGCCTACTACCTGACCGCTCCGCGCGCGTCCTCTTATATGTGCGCGGGCTTGGCGACCTCTTATATGTGCGCGGGCTTGGCGACCTCGTGCCGGTCGTCCATATCGGATGTCGCGACGTGGCACGCGGCCTCGTGCTCGGGCCGGAGCAGGCGCAGCAGCGGGGTGACGCGCGAGCACTCCTCGATCGCGTAAGGGCAGCGGGCGCGGAAACGGCATCCTTCCCCCGGGTTGATCACCCGCGGCGGCTCCTGGACCTCCGTCTTCTCCGGCAGCGAGATCGGCGCCCGCGGGTCCGGCACGGCCGAAAGCAAGAGCTGCGTGTAGGGGTGCTTGGGGTGGGCGAGCACGTCCTCGACAGGGCCGCTCTCGGCGACGTGCCCGGCGTACATCACGACCAGGCGGTCTGCGACGTAGCGCGCGCTCGCGATGTCATGTGTGATGTACAGGAACGAGATGCGCTCTCTCCGGCGGAGGGTGGCCATCAGGTTCAGCACGCCGATGCGGACCGAGACGTCGAGCATGGACACCGGCTCGTCGGCCAGGATCAGCTCGGGCCGGCACGCGAGCGCCTGCGCGAATCCGATCCTCTGCCGCTGCCCCCCGCTCAGCTGGTAGGGATATTTGCTAAGAAAGTCGCGCGCGGGCACAAGGCCGACCGCTTCGAGCAGGCGCTCCGCCTCGTCTTGACGGCCCCGCCGGCTGAGGTCCGGCCGGTGCAGCTTCAGGGCCCGCATGATGCCGTGCGAGACCTGATAGACGGGGCTCAGCGACCCGTAGGGGTCCTGGAAAACCATCGGCACCCGGCCGCGGTACTCCAGCACCTCGCGCCTCGAGCGCAAGCCCTTCACCGACTGGCCCCGGTGCAGGACGTCGCCGGCCGTCGGTTTGTAGACCCCGGCGATCAGACGCGCGATCGTGCTCTTGCCGCTGCCACTCTCGCCGACCAGGGCGACGATCTCGTCCTCGTGGATCGAGAGGTTGATGCCGTCGACGCCGTGCAGGTAGCGACTCGAAAGGAACCCGCCAAGACGGAAATGCTTGGTGAGGTCGACAGTGCGCAGGAGCTCCCTTGCATCCTCGCGGGGCCGCAGCGGCAGATCGGCGACCGTCATCGGTCGAAAAGAAAGCAGCGCACGAGGTCCTGCTCGCGCGTGTAGAAGTCAGGCTCTTCTTTGGAACATCGCTCGAAAACCTGCGGGCAACGTGGGTGGAAGCGGCACCCGGATGGCGGATGCCCGAGGTCGGGCGGGCTGCCGGCGATCCCCGCCAGCGGCTGGCGAGGTCCGCTGATGGATGGGAACGAGCGCATCAGCCCGACCGTGTAGGGATGCTTGGGAGCGGCGAATACGTCGCGCGTCGGGCCGATCTCGACCACCTGGCCGGCGTACATCACGGCGAGCCGGTCCGAGAAGTGGCTGACCAGCGACATATCGTGGGTCACGAAGATCGTCGCGAAGCCGAACTCGCGCTGCAGCTGCTTGATCTTCAGCATCAGCGAGCGCTGGGCGACGACGTCGAGGGCCGACGTCGGCTCGTCCATGATCACGAGGTCAGGAGTCAGGGCGAGCGCCATCGCGATCATTGCGCGCTGTCGCATCCCGCCGCTCAGCTGGTGCGGATAGCTGTGCAGGTGCTCGGGGTCGATGCCAACGAGCCGCATCAGCTCCTTGGATCGAGCGCGGAGCTGGCTGGGCGGCATGCGCTGGTGCGCTCCGACCGCATCGGCCAGTTGCTCCGCGATCGTCATCACGGGATTGAGGGCGTTCATCGCGCTCTGCATCACGACGGAGTAATCCCGCCAGCGCAGATGGCGCAGCTCGTCTTCGTCCATCGACACCATGTCGTGACCGGTGAACCAAACCTCGCCCGAGCTGATCTCCGCGGGCGCGCTGAGCAACCTTGCGATGGCGAACAGAAGCGTCGACTTGCCGCAGCCCGACTCCCCGACGATGCCGAGGAACTCGCCCTTGTTGACCTCGAGCGACACGCGATCCACGGCGCGGACCGGGCCGCGGTCGGTCAGGTAGTCGACGCACAGATCTTTGACCTGGAGCAGGGGTCGCGTGGAAGTTGCGATCACTTGCGCCGCCTCACGGGCCGGAGCGCGGGATTGCTGATCTCATCGAACGCGTAGTTGATCAGCGCGAAGGCAGCGCCCAGCGCCGCGATGCAGAACCCTGGCGCGAGCACCCAGACCGGCGAACCGGCGAGCAGAGCGCCGTTCGCCTGTGCCCAGTAGAGCATCGTCCCCCAGCTCAGGGAGTTTGGGTCGCCGAGGCCGATGAACTGCAGGCCGGCCGCCGCCAGCACCGCATAGAGCGCCGCGCCGAAGAAGATCGCGACGATCAGCGAGGTCATGTTGGGCAGGACCTCGAAGACGATGATGTAAAGGCTCCGCTCGCCTCGGGCGCGCGCCGCCTCGAGGAACTCCCGGTTGCGCAGCGACAGCGCCTGGGACCTCAGCTGTCGCGCGCCGTATGACCAGCCGGTGATCACGATGACGGCGACCAGCACCAGGAGGCCGCGGTTGTTCAGGTATGTGCCGACGATGATCATCAGCGGCAGCGTCGGCAGCACCAAAAACACGTCCGTGAAGAGGTTCAGGATGTGGTCCCACAAGCCGCCCATGTAGGCCGCGGATACACCGACGACGACCGAGATCACGGTCGCTCCGAGTCCTGCCGCGAGCGCGATCAGGAGAGACTCCCGGGTGCCGAAGACGAGCTGGGAGAAGATGTCCTGCCCCGTTCCCGTGGTTCCAAGCAGGTGGGCGCCCGAAGGCTGAACCATCTGGCCGAACTGGAGCGCGTGCGGATCGTACGGGGCGATGACCGGCGCGAGGATGGCGACCACGAGGAAGAGGCCGAACAGGACAAGGCCCGCCATCGCCTTGCGGTTGGCCGTCAGCCCGCGAGCGATGGTGCCCGCAATTCCGCGGCGGCTGACGACTGCGGTCTCGACCGAAACCTGGTCGGTGACGACGCGGACAGCCACCGCCCGCTACCCCTGCTCCCGCGTTCGGGGGTCGAGCAACGCGGTCAGCAGGTCTGCTGCCAGGACCGCCACGAGGACAGCGCTGGTGAGCATCAGGAACAGCGTCTGCATCAGCGCGTAGTCCTCGCTGTGCACCGCCTGTAGCAGCGTGAAGCCGAGGCCCGGGTAGTTGAAAACGATCTCCACCAGGATCGCGCCGCTGATCACAAAACCGAGCGACATCGCGAAGCCTGTCAGGTTGGGGAGGATCGCGTTGCGCCCTGCGTACATGAGCATGATCCGGATCGGCGAGAGCCCCTTCGCCCTGGCCATCTTCACGTAGTCCTCGGCGAGCGTCGTGATCATCGTGTTGCGCATGGTCAGGATCCAGCCGCCGATCGAGGTGACGACGATGGTCAGCGCCGGGAGGAACCCATGCCAGATCACCTGGCCGACGAAGGACCAGGAGAGGTTGATCGAATCGGTCAGGTCGTACGCGAAGCCCAGGGGGAACCAACCGAGCGTCAGTGCGAAGGCGAGAAGGACGAGCAGGCCGAGCCAGAAATAGGGGAAAGCCGAGATGACGATGAACACGGGCGGCAACACGGCGTCGAAAAATCCCCCTCGACGCCAGGCGCTCAGCATCCCGAGCAGCGTGCCGAGGACGAACGCGATGATTGTTGCCATCCCGACCAGGCCAAGGGTCCACGGCAACCCCTGCTTGATGACGTCGCCGACCGGTACCGGGAAAAAGGTGACTGACGTGCCAAAGTTTCCCGTGAGGGTGTTGCGCAGGTACTCCAGGTACTGCTGAAAGATGCTCTCGTGGGAGTGGAGCCCGAAGGCGACCTCGATCGCTTTCACTGCTTCCGGGCTGACGCGCCCGTGAAAACGCACGATCATGGCCTGCGCGGGGTTGCCCGGCATGATCCGCGGCAGGATGAAGTTGATCGTGAGCGCGGCCCACAGCGTGATCACGAAGAATTCAAGGCGACGCACCAAGTAGCTCATCCCGTGCCTACCGTAGTTGCCTCCATGGAAAAAAGGGCGGCGCGAATCACGCCGCCCAATTCGTCGCTAGCTCTTCTTGTAGACGTGTAGGAGGGTAACCTCCCAGTCGGGCAGGTTCCACGGCGCCGGCGCCGCGAATGGATCGTCCTTGGTCGGCCATCCAGCGAAGTCCTTCGTCGAGTACTGGTACCAGGCGACGCCCTCCGTCACCGGGATGACGGGCACGTCTTCGAGCATGATCTTCTCGACCTGCTTGATGAGGTCGTGCTGCTTGGCTGGATCGGTGGTGCCCCCGTACTGGTCGAACAGCGCGTCGAGCGCCGGATTCTTGTACCGGCCATAGTCGCCCGCCGCGGTCTGCCCGATCGCCGCCGTGGTCGCGCTGTGCAGAGTGTTGCGGAGCTCGTAGTAGGGGCTCGGTCCAGGTGAGGTGTTGACCGATCCGTAGGCGAGCTCGAAGTTGCCGGTGAACAGCTTGTCGAAGTAGGCCGTCGCCTCGAGGTTGACCGGTTTGAGCTCGATGCCCACCTGCTTGAGGTTGTCCTGGATGACCTGGACCGAAGCCACCCAGTCGGTATAGCCGGCGATGTTGATGATCGACAGGGACAGCTTCTTGCCGGACGAGTCCTGGAAGATGCCCGAGCTGCCCTTTGTGAACCCCGCCTGCTGCAGGAGGCCCTGCGCCTTGGCCACGTCGAACTTGTAGCCGTACGTGTCCGCCTGGGCTTTGTCGATCCAGCTGTCGAACGTCGGCGACAGGACACCGGTCTGGTTGCCTGGGGGCTCGTAGCCGAACTCGCCCTTCTGAGACACCGAGGGGCGGTCGATGCTGTAGGCGATCGCCTGCCGCACGGCTTTGTTGTTCAGTGGCGCGAGCGTTGTGTTGAACCAGACGTTGATGTTGTCGATCGGCGGGAACCAGTAGTGATTGTTCTTCGGGTCCTTGGCGACGTAGTAGGTGTCGATGTTCGGGATGAACTGGCCGCCCCACTGCGCCTGGCCCGCGGCGAGGAACGCGTTGGCCGGGTCATTGTCGAGGAACGCCGGGTAGTTGACGGTGTCCAGGTAGGGCAGCCCTTTCTGCCAGTAGTTGGGGTTGCGCTTGTAGGTGATGTTCTGCCCTGTGCAGGCGCTCATCGTGAACGGGCCCGTGCCGACGGGGTCCTTGACCACCTGCGCGGCCGGGTCCTTGAACGCCGACCAGATGTGCTGGGGCACGATCGCGGTTTGTCCGGCGATCTGGTAGAAGTTCGGCACCGCCGACTGGTTGAAGGTGAAGGCGACCTTGTCGTCGCCTTGCTGGATGACGCTCTGGATGACCTGCCAGTCCGACTGCAGGTCGGCCTCCGGGTGCTGCTTCAACAGCGCGAAGCTGAACACGACATCGGCGGCGGTGAAAGGCTGCCCGTCCGTCCATTTCACGCCCGACCGGATGGTGAACGTCAGCGTCTTGTTGTCCGTGCTCCACTGGTAGTCGCTCGCGAGCCAGGGCGTCTTCTTGTCGTTCAGGAGGTTGTCGTAGACGAGCGGCTCGTACAGGACGCCGAAGGACTGGCCGTTCACCGAGCCGTTGTACGGATTGAAGTCGCACTGCCACAGCGCACCGCTCTCGTTGTCGATCGTCAGCACGCCCCCGACTGTCTTCTGGGCGTTGTTGTTGTTGCCCGACGAACCACCTCCGCAGGCGCCCGCCAGCAGCGCGAGCGCCGCCAGGGAGCTGATGAAAAGGTCGCGTCGTCTCATAGCTTTCCTCCTGAATGTCCAATCATTCCGCGCGTCCGTGATGTCCAGCCCAGATCGGCGTGCCTTCATACGGCCGCCTTTTGCGCGTGCCGCGCGGGTTGCCGCGCAAACACGTGGTCGCGAGCAATCTCGAGCGCGGTCGCAACCGCTCCACGCAGAACAGCGTCCTCGCCCAGCGCGGACACCGCGATCCTGGGTCGGAATGGCATCAGCTGTCGGAGCTCGCGTTCGATCGGTTCCACCAGCAGGTCGCCGTTCCTTCCGATGCCGCCGCCGAGGATCACCAGCTCCGGGTCCAGGACCGGTGTGACCGTGGCGATGGCGAGGCTCAGCATCGCCGCCTCGCTCTGGACGACCCGCGCGGCGACTCCGTTACCGCGTCGGGCCGCGATGAAGATCCGCTCGGGCGTCAGCGGAGGGCGCATGCCCAGGCGGCGTGCGGTACGCACGATCCCCGCGGCGGCGGCCGCTTCCTCGAACGCGCCGCGTCTCCGGTTCGAGGGGTCGCGCGGATCGCCTTTGCCGATCGGCATGTAGGCGACCTCGCCGGCGGCGCCGTGCGCGCCTCGGTAGAGGTGGCCGTCGATCATCAAGGCCATGCCGATCCCCGTTCCGATCGACAGGAAGACGAAGTTGTGCACGTTGCGGCCGAGACCATGGGTACGCTCGGCGAGCGCCGCGAGGTTGACGTCGTTTTCGAAGCTGACGTTGGTCCCCAGTTCCTCGCGGACGGCCTGGACGAGGCCCGTGCGGCCCCACCCGGGAAGGTTGGGCGCCATCGCTACGTAGCCGTGCGCCGGGTCGAAGACTCCGGGGCTGCCGAGCGTCGCGTGTGTCACCTGCGACCACTGCACGCCAGCCTCGGTCGCGAGCCGGCGGGCGATGGCGCCGACCTGGCCGATCAGGCTTTTCGCGCTGCTGACCCTGGCGTGCTCGTCGCGCCGGGCGACTATGGTCCCCGCGATGTCCGCGATCGCGGCGCGGACCCACTTCCGTCCGATGTCGACTCCGACGACCCAACCCGCCATCGGATTGAGCTCGTACAAGAGCGCGCTCGGCCCGCGCTCGCCGCGGGACCTGCCGACCTCTCGGACGAGGTCGGCTTCGAGCAGCCCGGTCAGCGCCAGGGAGACCGTCGGCTTGGACAGTCCGCTGACCCGAGCGACCTGTGCACGCGAGAGAGGACCCTGGCGGTGGATCAGGTCCAGCACGGTGCGTTCGTTGATCGCCCGCAGCAGGCTTGGTGTGCCGACAGTGATTGGCGACGTGCCGCGCAGGACTCCCTGATGCGGTTGGCGAGCGGTTGCGGCCGGGAAGGCATCCATAGTTAGGAAGAATTCCTTACCGAAACCTTAACCACGCCGGGCGTCCGCGTCAAGAAGCCCCTTCAATCCTTGAAAAAGCGGGGAAGATGAGCGCGGTTCGCCTCGAGCAGCGCGTTGAGAAGAGGCTTGGCAATCTTGTACTGGCCGACCAGCGGATTCGCCAGCAGCGCCTTCAGCGCGGCCGCGCGATCGCCGTCTACCGCAGCCCTGACCGCGAGCCGCTCGTACGCCTTCACCTGCTGGACCAGCCCGAGCATCTCCGGCGCGAGCGCGGCGAGAGAGTCCGCCTGCGCGCCTCCCGCGCCAACGCGCGCCGGGATCTCGACCACCGCGTCGTCGGGAAGATCTGGCAGCGCGCCGTCGTTGCGGATGTCGACGACTTGCTGATCTCCGGTATCTGCCTGCAGCGAGGCGATCAGCTGGGCCGCTGCCTCGCTGTAGTAAGCCCCGCCCCGGCGCTCCAGCAGCGCCGGCTTTTCGGTGAGGCCTGGATCGCGATACATCTCGAGCAGCCCGCGTTCGATCTCCATCACCTCTTCCGCCCGCGAGCGCTTGCCACCCGAAACCTGCTCTCGGAGCACCTCATCGGTCGCGTAGAAGTAGCGCAGGTAGTAGGAAGGGACCGCGTGCAGCAGGCGGATCAGGTCCACCGGGAGCCCGATGTCCGAGGCGATCTCGCCTGCGGCTCGCTCGATGAGCTCTGGGAGGCGGTCTTCGCCGTCCACGTGCACCGCCCGCTCCCAGGTCAGATGGTTCAGCCCGACGTGGTCGAGGGAGACGCGCTCCGGCCCGACGTCCAGAAGCTGCGCGAACTTGCGCTGGAATCCCATCGCCGAGTTGCACAGGCCGATCGCCCGATGGCCGTGGTCGAGCAGGGCCTGCATCACGATGCCGACCGGGTTGGTGAAGTCGATCAGCCACGCGCCGCGAGCGCCGCGCCGCTCGGTCTCCTCGGCGATGTCGAGCACTACGGGGACCGTGCGCAGGGCTTTGGCGAATCCTCCCGGGCCGGTTGTCTCCTGTCCGATGCAGCCGAACTCGAGTGGCAACGTCTCGTCAACAAGGCGGGCGGCCTGGCCGCCGACCCGGAGCTGGACGATGACGAAGCTGGCGCCGTCCAACGCCCGCTCACGGTCCCTCGTGACGACGAGCGTGCCCGGCCATTCGTGCTTCTGGAGAATGCGCCGCGCCAGCCCCCCGACCACCTCGAGCCGCTCGTCGTCGACGTCGTGCAGGACGAGCTCGTCGACCGGCAGGCGGTCGCGTCGCGAGTGGAATCCTTCGATCAGCTCCGGCGTGTATGTGCTGCCGCCGCCGACGACTGCAATCTTGACGCCCACTCCGCGGCATCGTACGCGAGAATATGCGGAAATTGTTAGGGATGTTTCCTGATAAGACGGTGTTGGCGGTCGATGGCGGCGCGTCGAAAGCCGACCTGGCGCTGGTCGACGTGAAGGGTACCGTGCTCGCGGCCATGCGCCGCCGGGGCAGCTTCCACTTTGGCCTCGGATACAACGGCTCACTCAATTCGCTGACGGACGCGATCAAGGCGATCCCTCGCCGCCGGGGAGTCGACAGCTCACCGGCGATCGCCGCGCTCGGCGTGTTCTGCCTCGCCGGGGCCGACATTCCGATCGACGACCGCCGGATCGCGGCCGAGCTCGAGGGCCAGGGATGGACGCGCAAGACAATCGTCCGTAACGACACGTTCGCGGTCCTCCGTGCTGGGACCGATCGGAAGTGGGGCGTCGCCGTCGTGTGCGGCACCGGCATGAATTGCGCGGGCGTCGGCCCGGACGGGCGCTCGGTGCGCTTCCCGTCGTTCGGAGAGCTTTCCGGGGATCGCGCTCACGGCGGCGGCTGGCTGGGGCGCAGCGCCCTCGGTGCCGCGATCCGCGCCCGCGATGGCCGCGGCCCGCGGACGCTGCTCGAACAGCTCGTGCCTGCGCACTTCGGGATGTCGCGGCCCACCGCGGTCATGGAGGCGGTCTACACCGGGAAGCTGGACAGTTACAGGCTGAGCGAGAGCGCCCCACTGGTTTTCCAGGCGGCCGGCGCCGGGGACCGTGTGGCGCAAGGGCTGATCGATGAGATGACGCAGGAGATCGTGGTCACCGCCAACGCGGCGATCAAGCGGCTCCACCTGAGCGACCACGATGTCCACGTCGTGCTGGGCGGCGGCGTCCTGCGCGCGGCGGACGACAAGCTGATCGCCAGGATCACCGCCGGGATCCGCCGCCAGGCTCCGCAGGCGCAGATCCTCCACCTGGAGGCGCCGCCCGTGCTGGGCGCGGCGCTGATCGGGCTCGATGAGCTGGACGCGACCGCCGGCGCACGTGCCAGGCTGCGCTCAAATCTGACCCACAAGAGGCTCGCCGCCCGCCCGAGCTAAAAGTGGTATTGACCACTTGCCGGTTCTGTGCTTTACTACCGCCGTGGCGCAGGGCTGGAGGGTAGTACCACTTCCGTGAGCAAGCAGGAGGAGACGCGCGACCGCGTGCTCGACCTGGTCGAGTCGATCGCGGTGGGCCAGCCCATCCCGGCGGAGCGGCAGCTCGCCATCGACCTCGGCGTCTCCCGGCTGACCCTCCGTGCCGCGCTCGATGAGCTGGTGCGCGACGGCCACCTCGACCGCCGCCACGGCAGCGGCACCTACGTGACCGAGCCGAAGATCGCCCAGCCGCTCACCCTCACGTCGTTCAGCGACGATATGCGCCGCCGCGGCATGACGCCGGGCAGCAGGACGCTCGAGCTCACGACCACGGTTGCTGGCGCACGCCTCGCCCACCGCCTCGAGGTTTCCCCCGAGACGCGGCTGATCCGTGTCAAGCGTCTCCGCCTGGCGGACTCGAAGCCGATGGCGATGGAGGTCCTGCACGTACCCGAGGCGTTCGTGCCCGGCCTCACCCGCGCCGACTTCGAAGACCACTCCTTTTATGAGCTGCTCCGCGAGCGCTACGGGATCACGATCGCGTCCGGCACTCAGTCCATCGAGCCGACTGTGACAAGCGACGAGGAATCCGAGGTGCTCGGAGTCCCGCTGCACACGCCTGCATTCCTTTTCGAGCGGACGACCGTCTCCGCGTCAGGGCGGATCGTCGAGTTCGTCCGCTCCATCTATCGCGGCGACCGTTATCGCCTGGTCGCCGAGCTTGTTCCGCAGCGAAGCCGCAACGGGCGCTCGGCCGGCGCCTCGCGTGGTAAGGCGGGGAGCGAATCGAGAGGCGACCAGGACAACGGCGCCCCGGCGCCACATTCAAGAAATAAGGGGAAAGTGCCTAGATGAAATTGACAAGGACATGGTTAAGCGTGGTCACAGTCGCCGTGGCTGTCATCGCGACCGCCTGCGGCGGAAGCACAGGGACAACGACAAACCCGGCTGACCAGACCGGGACCCTGACGGTATGGCTGATGAACGGCAGCGCGCCTCAGAGCGTGATCGACAGTGTCAACGCCGACTTCAACGCCAAGTATCCGAAGGTGACCGTGAAGGTCGAGATCCAGCAATGGGGCGACATCGGGACCAAGCTCGACACCGCGTTTGGCGGAAGCAACCCGCCGGATGTCATCGAGCTGGGCAACACGCTGGTGGCCAAGTACGCGGCGGCCGACGCGCTCGAGAACATCAGCGGCAAGAAGTCGAGCTTTGACAACTCCAACACCTGGCTGCAGTCCCTGACGGACTCCTGCACGGTGAACAGCAAGCTGTACTGCGTCCCTTACTATGCGGGCAGCCGGGCCATCATCTACCGCAAGGACTTTTTCACGGCGGCCAACGTCCAGGTTCCGACGAGCATGGACGACCTGCTCACCGTGGGCCAAAAGCTGATGACAGCGCACAGCTCCGACCCGAACTTTTCCGCTCTGTACTTCCCTGGCAAGTACTGGTACGCGGCGCTTCCTTTCGTCTGGGACTTCGGCGGGAACATCGCCACCCAGTCAGGCGACAAGTGGCAGGGCAGCCTGAACGCCGACGGCTCGCAGCAGGGCCTAGTCAAGTTGCAGAACCTCGTCAACGCACTCTCGCGCGCCGACAAGACGGGCGATGAGGCGAAGCAGGACGCGGCGTTTGCCCAGGGTCACATCGCGATGATCATCGCCAACGGCTGGGAAGTCGGCGTGATCACAGACCCCAAGGCCGGCAATCCGGCCCTCAAGGACAAGCTGGGCGCGTTCCCGATCCCGAGCCACAACTCGGGCCAGACCGCCCCCGTATTCCTCGGCGGTTCCGACCTCGCGGTCGCGGCCAGGAGCAAGCACACCGACCTCGCCAACGCGTGGATCGGGATGCTCACGGGCCAGAAACACATGACGGACATGGCGACCGTCGGCGGAGTCATCCCGAACACGACCTCGCTGCTGGGTCTTGGCACCGGGCTCAACCAGGTGTTCTTCGGCGCGGCCAAGAACAGCCGGTTCGTCCCCAACTCGAAGAACTGGGCCAGCGTCGAGAACGCCAACGTGCTTCCCGACATGCTCGTCAAGATATTCACCAAGCAGCAGACGATTCCCGAGGCGACAGGTTCGGCCAGCAGCCGGATCACGTCCATCCTCAACGGCGGCGGCTAGCGCCGCTCTGACGAACCACAAGTAAAAGGGGGCTGGCTCGATGGGTATGGCGGTCGCGGCGCCTGACCTCGAGCCGGTCCCTCCATTTTCTCCGTCACCCCCGTACCGCGCCTGGCTGCGGGCCAACATCCTTCCGTACGCGTTGATCAGCCCGAGCGTGCTCGTGATCGCCGGCATCCTCGCCTTCCCGCTCGGCATGCTGGTCTGGCTCTCGCTCCAGCACTACGGGCTGCGTGAGCTCATCCACCACGCGGGCGATTGGGTGGGGCTGGACAACTACCGGGCGATCCTCGTCGACCCGCTGTTTCACCAGGTGATCGTCCGCTCCCTGCTCTTCACGTTCGCGTGCGTCGCCCTGACCGTCGTCCTGAGCACCCTGATCGCCCTCTTGCTGCTCAAGGTGCGGTCGGCCGTACGCATCCTGGTCATGAGCTCGCTCGTCTTCGTCTGGGCGACGCCTGTGATCGTCAGCGTCGACATCTGGCAGTGGATGTTCGACTACGAGTTCGGCGTCATCAACTACCTGCTCACCCAGCTACACCTCGGCAACTTCATCCACCACAACTGGTTCGACAACCCTGTGCAGGGGCTGGGCGTTCTGGTGGTGGTCGTCGTCTGGGGCGCGATCCCCTTCGTCACGATCACGGTCTTTGCCGGCCTGCTGCAGGTTCCGAATGAAGTGATCGACGCGGCCAAGGTCGACGGCGCCTCGGCGTGGCACACCTTCTGGTATGTCACGGCGCCGCTGCTCAAGCCCATCTTCCTGATCGTCACCTGCCTTTCGACGATCTGGGACTTCGGGGTCTTCAACCAGATCTACGTGATGCTCAACCAGCGGCCCAGCTCCGACTACTTCACGATCGCGATCTACTCCTACCGGGAGTCGTTCGGCGTGACCCAATACGGATTGGGCGCGGCGATCGCAGTCCTGATGGTCCTGGTGCTGGTGTTCGTCACCTTCTTCTACGTGCGCGAAACCGTGAAGGTGGCGGAGATCGCATGATCGCGCCGGGCACCGCGCAGGGAATCCGCTCCGGCCGCGCGCGCGCGGCGACCGAGGTCAACCTTCAGGTCCACGTGCGGCAGCGTGTGACGCAGGTGCTCTACGACGCGATCGGGGTCGGGGTCGCGGTCGTGATGTTGTTCCCGATCTACTGGATGGTGGCGACGTCCTTCAAGCCCGGCCGTGACATCCTGACCCTGGTGCCGAAGTGGTTCCCGGCACCCTTCACGCTGCAGAACTTCCAGGACGCCATCGCGCGGCCCTTCTTCCTCGACGACGTCAAGAACAGCCTGCTCGTCGTCGGCGTGATGCTGGCCCTCGCGCTTGCGATCTCGTTTCTCGCCGCGGTGGCGACGGCTCGCTTCGGCTTCAAAGGCCGTACCGCGTTCCTCGTGATGATCATCGGCGTCCAAATGGTGCCGCTCAACGCCTTGATCATCCCGCTGTACCTGATGCTGGACAGCGTCGGCCAGACCGACGCGCTGCCAGGCGTGATCGCGGTCTATCTCGCCGTGGTCCTTCCGTTCATGGTGTGGACGCTGCGTGGGTTCGTCGCGAACATCCCAGCGGAGCTCGAGGAGTCGGCGATGATCGACGGCTGCACTCGAGTCGGCGCGTTCCTGCGGATCACTTTTCCGCTCGTTGGACCCGGCCTGGTTGCCACCGCGATCTTCGGGTTCATCCAGGCGTGGAACGAATACATCGTGGCGTACGTCCTCCTGTCGAGCCCCGGCAACCAGACCCTCACGGTGTGGCTCGCGTCGTTCACCACGAACCACGGCCCGGAGTGGGGGCCGCTCATGGCCGCCGCGACGTTGACCGGTTTGCCGGTCGTGGCCTTCTTCCTCATCCTGCAGCGCTACCTGGCCGGTGGCCTCACAGCGGGCGCGGTGAAGGGATGACGTCCATCGAGGCTGTCGCGCTGCGATGCATCCTGCCTGGTTTTGAAGGTATGCGGGCCCCGGATTGGGTGCTCCGCCGCGCCGCCGAAGGACTGGGCGGCGTGATCCTCTTCGCCCGCAACTTCGAGAGCAAGGCGCAATTGACCGGCCTGGCGGCCGAGCTGCATGGCGCGCGCCCCGGATTGCTTGTCTGCATCGACGAAGAAGGAGGCGATGTGACGCGGCTGGAGGCCCGGACCGGAAGCTCGTACCCGGGCAACCTTGCTCTCGGGGTCGCGGACGACGTCTCGCTCACACGCGACGTGGCGGCCGCGATCGGCGCCGAGCTGGCGGCCTGCGGGATCGATCTCAACCTGGCTCCCGTAGCCGACGTCAACAGCAATCCGCAGAACCCGGTGATCGGGGTGCGGTCCTTCGGATCCAACGCGGCGGCCGTCGCCCGCCATACAGCCGCCTATATAGAAGGAATGCAGGACGCCGGCGTCGCGTCTTGCGCCAAGCATTTCCCGGGGCACGGCGACACAGCCATCGACTCGCACCTCGACCTTCCGGTCGTCGCCGAGGATCCGCATCTGCGAGCTCCGGGGCCGTTCGCATCCGCGATCGAGCGCGGGGTCCAATCGATCATGAGCGCGCACGTCGTGGTGTCCGCGTTCGACGATGCTCCCGCGACGCTCAGCCCACGGATCATGACCGGCCTCCTTCGCGACGAGCTTGGATTCCAGGGCCTTGCCATCACCGACGGCCTCGAGATGCAGGGCCTGAGCCGTGGGATCGGGATCGCCGAGGGGGCTGTCCAGGCTCTCATCGCGGGCTGCGACGCGCTCTGCATCGGAGGCGGATGTGCTGACGAGGGGGTGGTCGACGAGATCGTCGACGCTGTGGCAGCCGCGGTTGCGCGGGGCCGCCTCGGCGAGAGCCGTCTTCAGGAGGCCGCGTCGCGTGTGGACGCCGTGGCCGCCTGGAGGGCAGCTCGTGTAGCTGGAGTTGCCCCGCGAGGCGATGCCGGCGCCGTCGCGGCGAGGCTGGCGATTCGAGCGCATGGAGCCGTCAAAGTCGGCCCGGACGCCGCGGTTCTGCGATTCGAATCGACCGCCTCCATCGCAGCGGGCGATGTGCCATGGGGCGTCGGCGGCGCGCTCGCGGCCAGGGGCGTGAGGGTAACGGCGGTCGACGTTGATCCCGCGGCGCATGATCTGGCCGTGCTCCTGGACGAGTCGAATGGCAGGAGCCTCGTGCTCGTCGTCCGCGATCTTCACCGCCGGCCGGAACAGGCCGTGATGGTCGACGCGCTGCTCGCGCGCCGGCCTGACGCCATCCTCGTCGAGATGGGGGTTCCCATCTGCAGGCCGCGAGGGGCAATTGCATACATCGCGACTCACGGCTCGGCTCGGGTCTGCGCAGAAGCCGCCGCCGAGGTGCTCAGGGCGTGAGCGAAAACCTTCACCCGCGCGCGGACGAGCTCGACGACCTCACCCCCCGCGACTTCGTAGGGCTCATGCACGCCGAAGACGTCGAAGCCGTCCGCTCGATCGCGCCGGAGCTCGACGTGATCGCTCGTGCGGTCGACGAGATTGCCGCGCGGCTGCGTGGCGGGGGGCGTCTGCACTACTTCGGCGCCGGGACGAGCGGACTCATCGCCAGGCTGGACGCCGCCGAGTGCCCCGCCACGTTCGGTGTCGACGCGGATGTCGTGCAGGCCCATGCGGCGGAAGCGCCTGCGGACGAGGACGATCGCGATCTTGGCCAGGATGTCGCGCGCAACGCTCAGCTGGGCGAACGCGACGTGGCCGTCGGCATCAGCGCGAGCGGGCGGACGGCGTTCGCGCTCGGCGTGTTCGATCAAGCGGTCGCGGCGGGCGCGCTGCGGGTGGCGATCAGCTGCAATCCGGGATCGCCTCTGGGCCGCGCCTCGGACATCGCGATCGAGGTCGAGACCGGGCCCGAGGTCATCGCCGGCTCGACGCGCCTCAAGGCAGGCACGGTGCAGAAGCTCGTCCTCAACATGCTCAGCACCGCAGTCTTCACGCGCCTAGCCCACACGCACCGGGGCCGCATGGTTGGCGTCGTCTCGGGCAATGACAAGCTGCGGGCGCGCGCCACCCTGGTGGTCGCGGGCCTCGGCGGGGCAACGCGCGAGGACTCGTTACACGCGCTGGAGGCGGCGGACGGAAACCCCAAGGTCGCGATCGTCATGCTGCGGCGCGGCGTGCACGCCGAAGAGGCGCGCGCGCTGCTCAACAGCGCGGAGGGCGACTTGAAGGCGGTGCTTGCCGCCGGTCGCGTGCAGGGATCATGAGGACCCTGTTCCGCGGCGCCCTCCACGGCGCCGGCGCGGCGGACAGCGTTCTGGTGGAAGGCGAGGTCATCACCTGGGTCGGGCGAGGCGACCCCCCGAGCCGCCCCGACGAAGAGGTGGTGGCGGCTCCGGGCGAGATCATCGCCCCGGGATTCATCGACCTCCAGGTCAACGGTTACGCCGGTCACGACGCGGCCGCGGGCGCGGATTCGATCGCGGCCCTGTCGGATGCCCTGCCGGCAACTGGCGTCACAGCGTTCCTCCCAACCCTGATCTCGGCGCCGGTAGAGGTCGGCGCCGACTTTGCCGCGACCGTCGGGGCGGCCTCTGAAGCGCAAGGGGCCCGCGTCCTTGGCGCGCACATCGAAGGGCCGTTTCTCAACCCCTCCTTCAGGGGCGCCCACCTCCGCGCGCACCTCGCCGAGCCGACGCCCGAAAACGTCGATGTGATCGAGGCGGCGCGGCCGCGGCTGGTGACGCTCGCTCCTGAGCTGCCGGGCGCCCTCGCGGCGGCGGAGCGACTGCATCGGTCCGGCATCGTGGTCGCGGCAGGACACACTGGTGCAGATTTCGAGCAGGGACGCAAGGCGATCGCGGCCGGAGTTCGGTTTGCGACCCACATCTACAACGCGATGCCGCCTGTGCACCACCGTCGGCCAGGGATCGCGCTCGCTCTGCTGCTTGACCCTCGCGTCACGGTGGGTCTGATCGCCGACGGTGAGCACGTCCATGCGTCTGTCTGCGAGCAACTGTTGCGCGTCAAGGGTGGCGGGCGCGTCGCCCTGACCACCGACCAGACATCGGCGGCGGGCGCGCCGCCAGGCACATATGCCCTGTCCGGCCGTCCGGTCGTGAGCGACGGCAGGGTCGTGCGGCTGAAGGACGGAACCCTTGCCGGCAGCGCCGCGAGCATGCCGGACCTCGTCCGGTTGATGGCGCGACTCCCGGGGATGAGCCTCTCGCGCGCGATCAGCCTGGCCTCGGCCGTGCCCGCGAGGGTGCTGGGCGAGCGAGGCCTGGGCCGCATTGCCGAGGGCGCCTGCGCAGACCTGGTCGTGATGGATGTGGAGATGCGCATCAGGCTGACGATGATTCGAGGAGTGGTGAAATTCCGGCAACCCTCCTAGGCCTCGACATCGGCGGATCCTCGAGCCGCGCGAGGCTGCGCGCGAACGGACACGCCTCGGTCGACGTCGAAGGGCCGGGCGCCAACGTCGCCACTCTCGAGTGGAGCCTCGTCGACGATCGCGTGACGGCGCTGCTGGGGCGGCTTGGCGACGCGCACCCGCAGGCATGCTGCGCGGGCGCCGCGGGCGCCGAGATACCGGCCGCCCGCGCCCGGCTCGAGGAGTTGCTCGGGCGCATGCTTCCGGACTGCCGGCTTGCGGTGGTCCACGACACGCGCCTGGTCCTCGCCGCCGCCGGCATCGCCGCCGGCATCGCACTGGTCGCGGGCACAGGGTCGGTCGCGTATGGTCGCCGCGCCGACGGTGGTGAGGCGCAACGAGGCGGATGGGGATGGATGCTCGGCGACGATGGAAGCGGGGTATGGATCACGCGCGAAGCTGCGCGTGAGGTGACCGCGCGCGCCGACGATCGCCGGCCAATGGGAGCGCTTGGTCACGCGCTGCTCGCGGCATGCCGCGCCACCGATGCCCGCGAGCTCACGGCGAACCTTCATGCCATGCGGGAACCCATGCAGTGGGCCGCGGCCGCGTCGGCGGTCTTCGACACGTACGACACGGACGGGGCATCGCGAGAGATCGTCAGCGGTGCCGCGGACGCCTTGACGAAGCTCGTCCGCGATTTGCGCGAGGCGCTCGGCGTGGACGGCCCAGTCGTGCTGGCGGGAGGTCTGTTGCTCAACCAGCCCCGCCTGGAGGCCGCTCTCCGCGAGCGCCTGACGTCGCCGTGCATCAGGCTGGTCGAGCCTCCGGTCGAGGGGGCGCTGCGGCTGGCCGAGGAGCTGCTCCGGGCGTGAGCAAGTTTCGGACCGAGATCGCGGAGCAGCCGGAGGTCGTGGCGCGTCTGCTCGCGCGCGGCGCCGCGGCGGCGAGCATGATCGGCGAAAGAATCAGGGCCGCCGCCCCTCGCGGATTCGTCATCGCGGCGCGCGGAAGCTCCGACCACGCGGCGCTGTACGCCAAATATCTCTTCGGAGTGCGCAACCAAAAGTTGGTCGCGCTCGCCGCGCCTTCGCTGTTCACTCACTACGCCCGTCCGCCGCGACTGGACGGGCAGTCTGTGATCGGGATCTCGCAGTCGGGCGAATCACCCGATGTGGTTGCGGTCGTCGAGGAAGCCAGGCGGCAGGGTTCGCTGACCATCGCGATCACCAACGTCGCCGAGTCCAGGCTAGCCCGCGCGGCCGAGCTGGTTCTGCCCCTCGAAGCTGGCGAGGAGGTCAGCGTTCCAGCGTCGAAGACCTACACGGCGAGCCTCGTCGCCCTCGCGCTGATCTCGCAGGCTCTCGACCCCGACGCTTTGTTTGAGTCGGCGCTGCAACGCGTGCCCCAGGCGATCGCGCGTGCCCTCGAGAGCGAGAACGACATCGAAGCTCTCGTCCCTCCGTTGCTGGGTCCACGCGCGATCGTCCTTGGCCGCGGCTTCAACTTCTCGACCGCGGAAGAGGTGGCGCTGAAGCTGAGCGAGACGAGCTACGTGCTGGCGCGCGCCTGGTCGGTGGCGGACTTCGAGCACGGCCCGATCGCGATCGTCGAGGCGGGGCTGCCGGTGGTCGTCATCGACGGCGGAGGTCCTGTGGCGTCAGATCTCGAGTCGATCCGCTCGAGGCTCGAGGCGAAGGGATGCCACGTCCTGGAGCTGCACGATGTGTCAGGCCTCCCTGAGGCGCTGACCCCCGTTCCCCTCGCCGTGCTCGGCCAGCTGTTGGCCCATCGCGTCGCCGTCGCCCGCGGCTTCGACCCCGACCGTCCGCGAACGATCCAGAAGGTTACCCGCACCTGGTAAGGCCACCGGCGGGTCAAAGACGATCACCGCCGGTGTCATCACCGAGATCAAAAGCAGTGCCTCATCAACGGTTTGAGCGACCTCGACGGCAAACCCTGCCCGCTGGAACCGCTTGCGCGCTGCGCGCCGCCTCCGCGCGTTGGTGATGATGAGCAGCACCCACGGTGTGAGGAACTCGGTCGGCACCGCGGTGGGCATTGCCGGCGGTGACAGCGCCAACAATTCGATTTAGGCCGCCATCAGGCGGTCCACTTCCTTTCGCAGCAGCGCGAGGTCGACCGGTTTGGTGAGAAAGCTGTCGATTCCGGACAGCTCGAGCGCCTGTCGTACCTCGTCCGAGAGATCGCCGGTGAGCCCGATCACCTTGATCGGATGCAGTACATGCCGCTTGCGTAACAGCTGCAGGACCTCCACGCCGTCGTACATGGGCATATGCACGTCCAGGATGACCACCTTGAAGTCGCCGCTAGCGCCTAGCTCCAGCGCGCGGTTGCCGTCGAGCGCGGTGGAGACGGTGAAGCCATGCGATTGCAAGAAATAGAGGACGAGCTCCGCGCTCGCCTGATCGTCGTCCGCGACGAGAATCCGATCGCGGCCGCTCACGAGGCCACCCTCGGCCGGTCGTCCTTCACGTCGGTGCCCAGGTACCTGCGCACCTGCGCGCCGAGGGTCCTCGTGTCGATCGGCTTGGAGATGTAGCCGGCGCAGCCCGCCCCCAACGCGGTGGCACGATCCCCTGACATCGCGTGCGCGGTGAGGGCGACGATCGGAATCGCCGCCATGGCCGGGTCGGTCTTCAGCTGGCGCGTAAGCGAGAGCCCATCCTGTCCCGGCAGCTGGACATCCATCAGGATCAGGTCGGGCATCCGCACCGTGATCTGATCGAGAGCCTCCACCGCTGACCCCGCAACGTGGACCTCGAAACCCTCGAGCTCCAGCACCGCGCTGGCCAGCATCTGATTGGCCTCGTTGTCCTCGACCAGCAGGATGAGGTTGCTCACGTGGATCCGTTTCCGTTCCGGTGAGCGACGATGCGGCGCAGGAGCCCGACCACGTCAGCCGACCCGACCGACTGGCGACTGAGGATTTCCGAGACGCGGCCGCTGAGCTGGCGCTTGTCGGCGTCGGTGAGGTTGGCAGCGGTGAGGACCATGATCGGCATCTCGCGCGTCGAGGGGTCGGCACGCAGCGCTTCCACCACGTCGAAGCCCGTGACCTCGGGCATCATCAGGTCAAGGAGCACAAGGTCAGGCTGTAGCGATTTTGCCATGTCGATGGCCTCGCGGCCGCCGGAGGCCGGCAGCACGGTGAAGCCGGCGGGTTCCAGCGCCTTGATCAGCCAGTGCCGGTTGGCGGCCTCGTCGTCCACGATGAGCACGCGCACCTCGCCGTCGCGGTTCGGATTCTTGATTTTCAGGAGGTTGAGGCGAGCGATCAGCTCTTTCGCCTCTACAGGCTTGACGAAGTAGTCGATGGCGCCCAGGGCGAGGCCGAGCTCCGCGTTGTCGACGATGCTCACCACCACGACCGGGATCGCGCTGGTCGCCGCGTCGCTCTTGAGCTGGGTCATGACCTCCCAGCCGTCGACCTCGGGCAGGATGATGTCGAGCGTGATCGCGGCCGGGTGGAGCTCTCGCGCTTTGGCGATGGCTTCACTCCCCGTGCGCGCGATCTCGGTCCGGTAGCCCGCACCGATAAGCTGCCGGGTGAGCAGCTCCGCCGCCGCCGGATCGTCCTCCACCACGAGCACCAACGGGGCCGAGCCGTGTCCATTCGCCGGCATGGCTTCCGCATGGTCGGCAGCCGGCGCAACGGCCCGAATGGGAAGGCTCAAGGTGAACGTGCTGCCCTTCTCGACGCTGCTCACGACGCGCACGTCGCCGCCGTGGAGAGCCGCGAAGCGCTTGGTCAGGGCGAGTCCTAGGCCAGTTCCCTCGTGCTTGCGCCCTGGTCCATGGTCGACCTGATGAAACTCGCGGAAGATCTGCTTCAGGTCGGCTTCGGCGATGCCGATCCCGGTGTCGGTGACGGAGATCTCCACGGTTTCCTTAACGCGGGCCGCCGCGAGGCTCACCGCGCCACCCTCCGGCGTGAACTTGATCGCGTTGGAGACGAGATTGAGCAGCATCTGCTTGAGCTTGCCCGCGTCGGCGAGGAGCTCGCCCGAGCCGTTGACGTCGGCTTGGAGCTGGATGTTCTTCTTGGCCACGAGCGGCTCCACGGTTTTGACGACCTGGTCGACGACCTCGGCGACCGATACGACCTGCAGCCGCAGCTCCATCTGGCCGGCCTCGACCTTCGAGAGGTCGAGGATATCGTTGATCAAGCCGAGCAGGTGCTTGCCGCTGGTGAGGATCTGGTTCAGGAATCGTGTGCGGGTTGGAGCGTCGAACTGGCCGTCACTCGCATCCGTGAGCAGCTCGGAGAATCCGATGATCGCGTTGAGGGGCGTGCGAAGCTCGTGGCTCATGTTGGCGAGGAAGACGCTCTTGTGGCGATTTGCTTCCTGCAGCGCCTTGTTGCTCTGCTCGAGCTGGACGATCAGATGGCGCCTGTCGAGCGCGGTCACGAACGCGCTCAGGATCTGCTGGGCGCGTGTCATCTCGTCATTGCCGAATGCGGGGGTGAAACGTCCGGCGAGGATGATGAGCGTCCCTGGCGCGGTCAGGCCGCGCGCGGGCAGTTTGATTACGCTCGTCTCGACGTCATCGATGTTGATCCGGCTCACGCCGTCGTGCAGACTCCCGAGCTGCCGGCCGAGAACGGCGATCTGCGCCGTGTCCACGCCGATGCTGGTGCTTGGCTTACCTGACGAATCGAAAAGCACCGCTGCGCCGCCACCGACCAGCCGCATCGCCCACTCGAGCGCGCGGCGGGCAAGGGCGTCGCGATCCTCGCTCAGCAGCAGCTCCTCCATGAAGGCGCGCAAACCCTCCTCTTCCTCTGCGCGCCACTGCCGTCGCAGCCAGGCGGGAGGTGAGAAGCTGGCGTAAAGCAGCGGCACGATGGTGAGGACCACGACCTCGATCGCAACCTGGACCACCACCTGCCTGACGAAAACCCCGATCGAGATCGCAAGCAGCAGGACCAGGACCAATCCGCCGAAGCCAAGGCTGAGCGAGCGCAGCCTCCAGCCCTGGACCGCGGGAAGCCGGCGCGCGACGAGCCAGAAACGCACGATCGGCTCGCCGACACAGACGCACCACACCAGGATCCACGCGACGGCTATGGCGAGCACCACGGCTCTGTTCGCCGTGACGGCCTGCGCCGCTAGGAGGGTGACGCTGGCAGCCGCCAATGACGCGACCGCGGCGACATGCCAGCGCCGAGGGAGGGGGATGAGGCTGTCCCGGTAGCGAAGCAGCGCGTAAGCCGAACCCGCAAAGCCGGCGAGCGAGAGCTGTGCGAGCAGCGGGACCGTGAATGGGAGGTGGGCCTGCAGCCTGCCTTCGCCGACCACCGCGGCGAGCAGGATGATGGCGAGCGCCAGGAACCCCAGCGACGGGTCGCGGCGGCGGAGCCACCCGGCCGCGGTGACGATGCCGAGCAGGACGAACGCGATCGCGACCGCGTCCATCAGGTAGCCGAGGATGGGGTTCACAGTCTGGTGCTCACGCAGCCCCTTGGCGGGCGCAGCTCGGGACATCGCTCGCAAACAGGGAGACGACCTCGGGATCCCATTGTGTACCGGCGCCCGTCCTCAGCGTCGCGACCGCCTCGTCCAGCGTCTTGCGAGCCCGATAGGGCCGGTCGTTGACGAGAGCGTCGAACGCATCGCATACCGCAACCACGCGCGCCAACCGCGGGATGCCGGCGCCGGAAAGCCGGTCGGGATACCCGGTGCCGTCGAAGCACTCGTGATGGTGGCGGATGATCGGCAGAAGGCTTGCTCCCGACCGCAACGGGGCCACGATGTTCTCGCCGATCATCGGGTGCTGTTGCATGATGGCCAGCTCGCGGGGATCGAGCGGGCCCGGCTTGAGGAGGATCGCGTCGGGGATGCCGATCTTGCCGATGTCGTGGATCAGGCCGCCGCGATAAAGCGCGTCGAGGTCTGACATCGGCAAGCTCATGCGGGAGCCGATCGCGCGCGCAGCGTCGGCGACCCGCTGGGTGTGCGCCTCCGTGTACGGGTCCTTGGCCTCGACCGCGGCCGCGAGCGCGAAGATGACGTGCTCCGCGCTGTCGAGGGAGTCGTAGACGCCCTTCAGCCTCAGTGCGGAGCGGACCCGGGCGACCAGCTCGACACGATCCACCGGCTTGGTCATGTAGTCGTCGGCGCCGGCCTCGAGGGCTCGCACCCGGTCGTTCGTCTGATCGAGCGAGGTGATCATGACCACCGGCACGAGTCGCGTGGCAGGGATGCCCTTGATGCGCCGGCAGACCTCGTAACCGTCCATTCCAGGCATCTGCACATCGAGGAGCACGAGGTCGGGCGGCGAGGCCTGGACCGACTTGAGCGCGGCAGGACCATCCTCGGCGGTGCGGACATGACACTCGACGCCGGCCAGACAGGCTTCGATCAACTCACGGTTCGCCGCCCCGTCGTCGACGACGAGCACGACGGGCCTTCGGTCAGGAAGCGCGAGGCGGCGTGTCGGGAGGGCGGACGGCTCGTCCAGGTGCCGGCTCGGCCAGGCCGCGGGCTTGAGTGCGGCGACAAAAGCGGCGGCCGACGGGTAACGCTCTTCGGGCCGCTTGTCAAGCCCCCGCCGAAGCACGTCCTCGACGTGAGCCGAGAGCTCGCCACGCAGCTCGCGCGTCGCCGGCATTGCTTTGGTCACGTGGGACAGCAATACCGCCGCCGGGGTGTCGCCGAGGAACGGCACCCGGCCCGTGAGCATCTCGTAGGCGACTACCGCGAGCGAATACACATCCGAGGCCGGCCCGACCAGCTCATCGGCTGCCTGCTCCGGCGACATGTATTCCGGCGTGCCCATGACCGTGCCCGAGCTGGTGAGACGGTGCATCGCGCCCGTCATCTTGGCCAGCCCGAAGTCGGCGAGCACGGGCGTCCCATCCTGCTGGAGCAGGATGTTGGACGGCTTGATGTCGCGGTGGAGGACGCCGTGGGCGTGGGCGTGGTCGAGCGCGCTCCCGAGCGGCTCGAGCAGGTGCACGACATCGCGTAGGTCCATCGGCTTGCCTACCCGTTCGGCCAGGGTCCCGCCCTCGACCAGCTCGAGCACCAGGTAGGCGGTGCCGTCGTCATAGCCGTAGTCGAAGATCTCCAGGATGTTCGGATGCTTCAGCCGGGCGACGGAGCGCGCTTCCTGCTGGAAACGCTCGCGGTAGTCGGGCTCGTCGGCGAAGAAGTCGGGCAGGACCTTGATGGCCACGAACCGGTCGAGGGCGGGGTGGTAGGCCCTGAAGACGGTCGCCATGCCACCGCGGCCGATCCGTTCCATGACGCGATAGGCGCCGAGGGTCGTCCCCTCCTGGACGTTCACGGCAGGAGCCCGGCGATCACGAGGACGCCAATGACGGGCGGAAGGGCCACCAGGCCGAAGGTCGAAGCCAGGAGCGCGATCGTCAGAAAGACGGCATGCCTCGATCCGCGAACCTCAATCGGGTCCGCCACATCTCCCACCCGGCTGGCTGCAACGGCCATATAAAGCGACGCGCTCCCTACGCCGCACAGGTTAAGAAGCGATTGCTTAGCGAGAGACGTCCCTAAGGACGATTTACCTACCCACCTGGGTAGTTGTGTTAATCCAGAAGACTAAAGGGCCGTTAGAGCCAGCCTTCTTTCGCGACCTGGTGCGCCAGCTCGGTCCGGTTGGAGGTCCCCGTCTTCTGAAAGATCTGGCGCATGTGGAACTTCACCGTGTTCTGGCTGAGGTGCACTTCGGAGGCGATCTCGCGGTTGGTCCGGCCCTCTACGACGAAGCGGATGATCTGGAGCTCGAGGCGGCTGAGATCGCGCGGCGGCGCGGGGGCGCGTCTGGCGATCCCAACGACCTGGACTCGGCGGAGCCGGTCCTGCATCGCCGCGTTGTCGATGGCGATCGCCGCGACGCTGCCGAGTGCGTCCAGGAAGGAGAGCCACTCCTGGTCCGGGGCAAGCGGGCTGCGGTGATAGACCTCGAGTGCGCCGAGAAGCTTGCCGCGCGTGATGAGCGGCACGGCGCCGTAAGCCTTGAACCCTTCCCGCGCGAACAGCGATCTGCGCCGGAACTGCGAGAAGGCGCTCAACGCGGTCACGGTCTCGATCCGCCTGCTGTTGATGGCACGCCCCGGCCAGCCTTCATCCACCGGCAGCCGATAGTCGGGGACCGCGGTCGCCTGGAAGCCTGAGCTTGCCGCCAGGGTGAGCATGTTGTCGGTCTCGTCGAGCAGCAGCACGTCCGCCGCGTCGACCCGCAATTGGGACGCGACCTGGTCGAGGATGACTTTGAGTGTGAGTCGAAGGTCCGGGCTGGCGCTGAGGGCCAGGCTCAGGCTCTGCAGCGAGCCCAGGCGCTCGAGGCGGCGGATCGCATCCTCGTAAAGCTGGGCGTTTTCGATCGCGAGCGCGGTCCGATCGGCCACGGCCTGCATCCATAGGGTGTCCTTCTCGGTCAGCGGGTTCGAGCCCGGGAGCTCGTAGATGGACAGGGTGCCGACGATGCCGCCCCGAGCGCGCATCGGAACCGCAAGCAGGTCTGCCTTGTCCACGGCGACGGGCAGTGGATGCTCGGCGGCATAAGCTTGGACCTCCGGCCCGGTCATCTCGATGAGCTTCGCGAGCGGCATATCCTTCAGCAGCAGGGGCTTGGCGTTCTCGATGACGCGCTGCGAGACCCCGGTTGTGGGGCCATGGCCCGGTCGGTCTAGCTTGGCCCCCCAACGATTGATGTATTCGGCGATCTCAGGTTGCTCGAAGTTTGCCGCGAAGGTTTGCGAGGTGCTCGGGTCCTTGTCGAGCAGCTCCGCGACCCACGTGGCCGGCCGCATCCGGCTCAAGGCACTGGTGACCGCGACCAGGATCGCGCGTGTCTCGAGGTGCACGTCAGCCAGCTGGTTGACCACCTCACTCACGATGTGGTCGCCCGCCCCGCGGCTTGTCAGCCGGCTGCGGGCGAAAAGGTGGGTGACGTCGGCGATCGAGGCGACCACCAGCGTCGGTTCGCCGGCGGGTGATACCTCCGGGATGGCATCCACCTGGATCCATACGTCGGAACCGTCACGGCGGTGGACTCGGGCGAGCACGCCTCGGACGGGTTGCACGCTCTTGAGGGCCGCGGTGACCGGGTGCACCGACATCGGCCCGTCCGCCGACTCGAGGACGAGCCAGTCAGCGTCTTCGGCGAACGATCCGACCAGCTGGCGGCGGGTTGAGCCGAGCACCTCGAGCGCGGCCTCGTTGGCGTCTGTGACCCGTCCATTCGGGTCATAGGCGACGAGCGCCCCTGGGATGTTGTCCCAGCTTGATTTGACGGCCAAGATCTTCGAATTATCGGCAGAGCCGACGCCCCAATGTTAAGTAAAAGGGCCAAAAAGCCTCGCGCTAGGCTTTCTGGATGGTCGCGGTGCGTGTTGAGGAAGAGCGGGATGGCTGGGTCTGCGACGTCTCCGTCGAGCACGGCGGTCAAACGTCGACGCACGTCGTGGCGCTGTCCCGCCGCGACCTTGCCCGCTGGGGCAGAGGCGATGACGCAGCCGCGGTCGAGGACCTGGTCTCGCGCAGCTTCCTCTTCTTGCTCGACCGTGAACCACCGAGTTCGATCCTCCCGCGCTTCGACCTCTCCGTGATCCCGCGTTACTTCCCGGATTACGATCTGCAGTTCAAGCGATGAGTCGAGCGACCGAAGCCCACGTCGAGCACATCCACATCGCCGAGACCCGGGGCGGTCCGGTGCAAGCGCTCGCGTCGGTCGACGCGCTGCCTGGGCTTGGCCTGTCCGGGGACCGGAACGCGACGGAACATGACGCGGACAGCTGCGACGTCACGCTGATCGAGGCGGAAGCCGTCGAAGGCCTCGCCGCATCGGGCATCACGCTTGATCCGGGCGAGAGCCGGCGCAACCTGACCACCAGGGGCGTTCGTCTCAACGATTTGGTCGGCAAGGAGTTCTGGATCGGCGATGTGCTCGCGCTGGGCGTCGAGCTGTGCGAGCCGTGCACCCACCTTGTCGCCTTGACCGGAAAGCCGCTCATCAAGCCGCTCACCCATCGTGCCGGCCTTCGCGCGGACCTCCTCACGGGCGGACGGATCAGCGTCGGCGACAGGGTCGCCGTCAAGGAACCTTCGACCGTCTGATCGCTACTTCCGGCCCGAGGCCAACCATTCCTTGAGGTCGTCGATCACCGGAGCAATGAACAACAGCGCCAGCAGAGGCGCGCCTATGAGGTTGATCACCTGCCAAGCCTCGAGGTTCAGGCTGCCTGAACCATCGCCTGGGTGCGGTCCGGCGAACGTGCTGGCGATCGCGACGATTGCGGCGAGTGTCAGAAGGCCACCTCTCCCGACCTCGTGATCGGCATAGTCGTTCCCCCCTTGGGTGTTGGGTCCTACTAGTGCAACGTCGCGAATCCGCTCGATACCGAGGAGGCACAAGCCGACCACTCCCTTCCTTATCTATGTGGTGCGGTGGCGGCGTTGGGCGGAGATGAGCTCTAATCTGCGTGCGTGCCAGGAACGTTCGCGGGTTGGAAGGGCGACTTCAAGGGTTTCTTCCTCGGCCTGCGCGCGAACAACAACAAGGCTTACTTCGAGGCGCACCGCAAGCAGTACGAAGCGGAGGTCAAGGCGCCGATGCTCGCGCTCCTCGCCGACCTCGAGGCCGAGTTCGGGCCGCCGCACCGCGTCTCGCGTCCGAACCGTGACATACGGTTCTCGGCCGACAAGTCGCCCTACAAGCTGAACATCTACGCCGATCTCGACCGCGGCGGCTACGTGGCGCTCGACGCGGAGGGCCTGGTGGCGGCGGGCGGACGCTACATGGTGGACGACGTGCAGCTGAAAAGACTGCGCGAGGCCGTCGCCGCCGATCGCTCGGGGAACGAGCTCGCGGTGATCGTGGCCGCCCTTCGCAAGAAGGGATACGACGTCGAGGGGCAGGAGCTCAAGCGCGTGCCATCGCCGTATCCGCAGGATCACCCGCGCGCCGATCTCCTTCGCCACAAGCGCCTGATCTACTGGAGGCGTTGGCCCGCGGAACCGTGGATCGCGACCTCGAAGGCGAAAGAGCGCGTGGCCCAGGTCTGGCGCGACGGCGCCGACCTGAATGCGTGGATGACCAAGCACCTCGATAAGTAGGGTCACGGAACTCCTCCCCATTCATGGGGAGCTGGCGCGCTGCGCCGGAGGGGCGAGGTGCGGCCTGAAACCTCCGGCTACGCCTGCATCTCCGCCAGCAAGCGCGCCGCCTCCTGCGCATTAGTCGTCCCGTAGTTGGAGAAGCAGTTGTTGTAGACGGCGTGCGTCTCCTTCGTCTTCTTCGCCACCGCGGCTATCTTTGGCGTCCAGTCGGCGAGCTCGTCTTGGTCGTAGAGGTAGCGGAATCTCTCCGACGGCGCGATGTCCTTCTTCTCCCAGTTCTCTGCGTTGCGTCCGTGGAACCGAAACACCGCGAGCTCGTGGCTCGTCGGCACGATCACTGGAGGCACGGAGCTCTTGAAGCCCTGCGGCTCGTCGACCGCGACGTACGGGATCTTGCTGTCCTCGAGGAATTTCACGGTGCGCTCCGCGTTTTTTTCGTTGAACCAGCTGCCGTGGCGAAACTCCACCGCGATCGGCAGGTCCAACCGCCGGCGCGTCTCGAGGATGAGGTCCCGCGCCTCGTGCGAGGGAAAAACCCACTTCGGAAACTGGACCAAGATCGCGCCGAGCTTGCCTGCCTCGACCAAAGGCTGGAGCGCTTCTCGAAAGTGCGTGTACACCGCAGCCAGCAGCTCCTCCGGCACGTCTTTGCGATAGATGCGTTTCTTCTCTTGCAGCGAGGCGGGCAGCTCCTCTTTGATCGCTTTGGGCAATCGCGTCACCTCGGTTGGCTGCCCGGTCATCAAGGCGTGCGCTTTGATGTCGAACACGAAACCATTCGGCGTTCGCTCGACCCAGCTCTCGGCCGTGCGCTTGTTCGGCAGCGCGTAGTACGTCGCGTCAACCTCGACCACCGGAAACTGGCTTGCGTAGAAACGCAGGCGTTCCTCCGCGCTGTCCGCGCCGCGCGGATAGAAGACGCCGGGCGCGGTCATCGTCGGGTCCGTCCAGCTCGCGGTCCCGAAACGGACCTTGCCTTCGCCGATCTGGACCGGCGTATGGGCAGCGTCTCCCGCTTCTTCCGACCGCTTGCGGGCCGGTTCTACCCCCGGATCATGCGGATCGGTCTTGGGCATCTCGCTACGCGAGCCACTCGGTGATGAACTTGGGGCTAAGGTGGACGTCGATCTGGCGCAGCCGGCCTGCCCCGGAGTTCACGAATCCATGGGTCTGGTTCGCATCGACGACCGCCATCTCCCCGGCGCGGACCTCACGCTTCGACTCGCCGTCGTCGAAGGTGGCTGCGCCTTCGACCACGATCAGGATCTCGATATAGGGATGGCGGTGGAGTCGTGGGCCTTTCCCGGGAGCCGCGTCGACGAAGATGACGCACGCGCCAACTCCGCCATGAAGCTCGCCGGCAAACTCGTGAGAAGAAGCTTCGCTGGGGAGTTCGTCTTGCTTGAAAACGCGGATCGCCAACATAGCCGAGTCTAGTTGTCAGGTCAGGAGTCGAGATCGACGACCAGCCGGGCCTGCTCGATCAGATGGCACGGTGAGATGAACTTGCGGGCGACGCGGTGCCGCGCCTCGACGCCGAGCCGCCTGGCCGGCTGCTCGTCCTGAAGCAGGCCCACAACCGCGTCGCCGAACGCCCGCAGGTCGCGCGCGTCGTCGACCAGGATCCCGCTTTTGCCCTGCTCGATCTGGTCGGGGATGCCGCCGACGCGGCTGGCGACGACCGGCCGGCGCTTCCACATCGCCTCGGAAACTGTGAGGCCGAATCCCTCGGCGAGGCTTTTCTGGACGACCACATCCGCGCGCCGCTGCAGGGCGTTGACGATGGCGGCGTTCTCCTCCGTGTCCTGCATCGGAATTTGCGCGATGACGACCCGGTGGCGGGTCGCAGCCGGCATCGCCTTGTGACGGCGCCCCAGGTCCTCGAGGATCTCGGGTTGCTCGGGATCGTCGATGACGGAGGTTGCGGTAGGGCCCGCGAGCACGAGGCATGCGTCCGTCCGCGGCGCGATGAAGCGGACGAAAAATCCATCACGCCGACCGGCTCTTTGAGCCGGTCCCACCTCGAGACCTGGAGCACGATGCGCGCGTCCGCGGCCACGGGGCCGTCGCCGACCTGCGCCGAGCGTGTCACGCGCGCGGCGGTCCCGTCATGGCGCGTGAAGGTCGCCTCCCCGTCAACGCCTTGCAGGGTGCCGCTCGCACGCAGGATCGCGGTCACCGACTCATCGGGGATGTCCTGGTTCTTGGTCGAGAACGGATCGATGCAGGGGGTGATGATCCGGACACGCGCCTCATCGAGCCCATCCCAGGCGTAAGCGGCTCGAGAGAACACGCAAGCTGACGCCTCGGAGACAAACGGCCGCAGAAAGTCCCAGACGGTGCGGGCGAGGTCATTCGGTTCATCGACTCCGATGTGCGAACGCCACACCACCTTGACGCCTCGCGCCCTGAGGCTTGGGACCAGGCCCGCGGTCTGCGGGTCATGCAGGATCGCGACGTCGCCGGGGCGGATCAGGCGAGCCAGCCCTTCCGAGTTGCGCGCGGTCGCTTCCTCGTAAACGCGGCGCTCGCCCGCGGTGAGCGGTCCACCGTCGGGCTCCACGCCGTGAAGCAGCGTGTGGATCTTCTTGGTGGCGTTGAAAAAATCAGGTGAGCCCTCGACGACCGCCCAGCGCTCGTCGATCCCTGCTCCGCGGTCGTAAGGAATGAGCGAAGCCAGCATCTCGGCCACGCCCCCGCCGCAAGCGGTGGAGTTCACATTCCAGAGCACGTGGCCATCGAGGCGTCGCTTGAGCCCGGCCAGGCCTCCCTCGAGCTCGGGCCACATCTGGGTGCTCACCAGTGGGCGGAAACGCTCGATCGGCGCCGAGCCTAGCTCGACCTCGTGAATGCGGTTTTCCCCACGCGCCATATCGGTGGAACGCCTGCGGCGGGCATACGACCGTCGTGCGGGTGCTCGCGAACGCTAGGCGACTTCGGCGACCGGCTCGTCCTCAACAACCAGACGAGAGATCGTGTCCAGCAGCTCAGACGCGGCGGTCTCGGCGTCTTCGGGCTGCAGATGAGCCGGCGAGCGGCCTTCGAAGACAAGGCGAACCGGCTCGGCGAGGCTGCGGTTGGCGATGGCACGCACGACGCCGCCCAGCTGCGTCGTCGTCGGGTCGCCGTCCTGCAGGGTCACCGCGACGAGGACCGCGCGCGCCGCTGAAATCGGAACCCCGAACTCGAGCTGCCTCGCGCGATCGAGCTCCAACGTCTGTCCGCGATGCCGCGAGAGCCAATCCTGCATTCGCGGCAGATCGCTTGGACCCTCGACCTCGATCCGAATGCCTTCCAATATGTATCGGTTAACCGCATCCCACTCCCGCTTATTCGCCCTCTCTCACAACTCTTCCGTGGTTGATAAGCTCAATCGTGGCTTGAGTCGGGCTTTGCAGCGGTAGGGGAGGGCACTAGCCTGGCTTGTGAGGTCGGCGGGCGCTCAGCGCCCGCCCTTCCTCAACACCTCTTCGAGGCGGTCCAGGAACACCGTCTGCGCCGGGACCATTTTCTGGCGCGACGTCACGAGGTCGAACCAGCGCGCCATGTCCACCTCCGGGAACTCCTGCATCCGGCCGGACCGTGGCGGCCACTCCATCGTGAACTTCATGCTCGCGATGCGATCGACGTCGACATCGCCGCGAGCAATCCACGCATGAACAAGCTTGCCTCCCGCCTGGCGGACCGTACCGATGGACACGAGCTCCACGCCGGGCGCGTCGTGCCCGAGCTCTTCCTTGAACTCGCGCCGCGCGACGTCCTCCGCAACCTCGCCATTCTCAATCTCGCCTTTCGGGATGGACCAGGCGCCGGCGTCACGACGCTTCCAGAACGGTCCGCCTGGATGGACGAGCAAGACCTCGGGCATTCCGTCGCGCAGCCGGTAGAGGAGCAGGCCCGCGGACTCAGCGGCCACACCTGGATTCTGGCGTACCGTGGACCGCAGCACTCGGAGGAGGAACGTCAATGCCCTACGAACAGACAGAGAAAGCGTGGGACCGTTTCGAGGCGGACATCAAGAACCTGGCCGGCGAGCTCAAGAGCCACTATCGCGGCGCCGCCGACGAGAAAGCCGCGGCAGAGCTAAACCGTTCGCTCGAGCAGCTCCGTCAGGCCGCGGACACTGTTTTCCGGTCCCTGGAGTCGGCAACCAAGGACCCGCAGGTGCGCGAGCGGACCAAGCAGACCGCGCGATCATTCGGCTCCGCGGTGGCCGAGACCTTTCGCGACCTGAGCGACGAGATCGACAAGGCGGTGCGCAAAACCGCGGAACGAAAGTAACGTACGAAGCTAGGGCTTGGGCAAGCCCTGCCTGAGGGTCATCACCCTGGCCACGTCGGCGGGGGAGACGATGCCGACGAGGCTGCCGTTGTCGAAGACGAGGACACGCTGCTCGAGACTCAGGCCGACGCGCTGAATCAGCGCCGACAGATCCTCGCGTGGGTTCGTTGTCGGCACGTCGGCGATAGGGCGCGCGACCTCGATCAGGTGCTTGTTCGCACGATCGCCTGCTGGCAATCGCACCAGCTCTGAGAGGCGCACGACGCCAGTCAGCTTGCCCGACGGTTCGTGCACCGGGTACGTCGTGAAGCTATGGTTCGGGGCCACCGACTCGAGGAATTGTTCGACCGTCACCCAGTCGGGCAGCGTCACCACCGGCGAGGTCATAGCCGCCGACACCGGCACAGACCGCAGCAGCGTGCGGACGGCGCTGCCGGCTTCTTCCGACGCCGCGGCCGACAGGAGGAACCAGCCGAGAAATGCAATCCAGATGCCGTTGGCCACCTCCCCGACGAAGAGCTCGAGGACGCCCGCGGCGATCATCAAATAGGCGAATACCCGTCCGACTCGGACCGCGTTGTGCACCCCTTTTTGCCTGCTGCCCGAACGCCACCAGAGGATCGAGCTGAGGAGCCTTCCCCCGTCGAGCGGAAACGCCGGCACCAGGTTGAACAGCCCGAGTGCGAGGTTGACGAACGTCAGCCAGCTGAAAAGGTCAGTGATCAGCTTGTTACCGGTGGTCGCGAGCGCAAGGCCGAACGCGATGGCGGCCACGACAAAGCTCGTCAGCGGCCCGACGCCGGCGATGAGCGCTTCCGAGCGCGCGCTCGCGGGCTCGCCCTCGAGTCGCGAGACGCCGCCGAAAAGCCAGAGCGTGATGCCTGCGACCTTGACGCCGTTGCGCCGTGCGACGAGGGCGTGGGAAAGCTCGTGCGCCAGCAGGCACGCGTAGAAGAGGACCGCGCCGAAGGCGGCGATGAGCCAGTAGAGGAGCGGGGGATAGCCCGACGCGTCGGTGGGAAGGATCGCGGTCGCAAGCAGCCATGTGATCCAAGCGAAGATGAAGATCAGGCTCCAGTTGAATCCGACCTCGATCCCGAGGATGCGCCCGAGCCGGATGCTTGGAGTCACCGCAAAGCGAGTCTAATGCTCGTCAGCGATCTGGCCAATGGTGGGAGTCGCGTGACCGCATCACGATAGAGGCAGGCCATGGACAACGTAACCCTGGCGCGGGCGACGATGGGCACCTCCCTCGGTTTTCACATCGCATTCGCGGTGCTGGGTGTTGGCCTGCCGCTGCTGATGTTGGTCGCTGAAGGGCTGTGGCTGCGCACGAGGGACGAGGTCTGGCTCAACCTGGCCCGCCGTTGGTCCAAGGCCTTTGGAATCCTCTTTGCAGTCGGCGCCGTGTCGGGCACGACGCTCTCGTTCGAGCTGGGTCTCCTATGGCCACGATTCATGGCCTTCTCTGGCGCGATCTTCGGGTTGCCATTCTCGGCCGAGGGCTTTGCGTTCTTCATCGAGGCGATTTTCCTTGGCCTGTACCTCTATGGCTGGAATCGGTTGACGCCACTCGTCCACTGGCTGACCTCGATCCCGATCGCAGTGAGCGGCGCTATGAGCGCTGTCTTTGTGGTGATGGCCAACGCATGGATGAACTCGCCGACCGGGTTCCTTTTGGGCGGCGATGGCCGCCTGCTGGATGTCGACCCCGTGGCGGCCGCGCTCAATCCGTCCACGCCGACCGAAGACACGCACATGTTGGTCTCGGCGTACGTCGTGACAGGCTTTCTGGTCGCAGCGGTCTACGCGGTCGGGCTCCTGAAACGTCGCGACGACGTGCTGCACCGGCGCGGCTTGATGCTTGGGATGGCCATGGCGGCGGTGGCGATCGTGTTCGCCGGCATCACGGGTGACAACAGTGCGCGCTTCATCTATCAAGCGCAGCCCGCGAAGTTCGCATCGATGGAAGGCATCTACCACACGGTGCGGGGGGCTTCCGTTCATCTGGGCGGCATTCCGATCGATTCCGAGCAGCGGGTTGTGGGTGCGATCGAGATACCGAAACTGCTGAGTCTGCTCGCAGCCTTCGATCCCAACGCCGAGGTGCGCGGGTTGGACACCTTTCCTTCGAACGACCGTCCGAACCCGGTCCTCGTCCACCTCTCGTTCGACGCGATGGTTGGCCTCGGCATGCTGATCGGGCTCGCCGCGGCGCTGTTCTGGTTTCTCTGCATCTACCGCCGCGGGCGCGTTCCAGCGTGGCGCCCCTTGCTCTGGTTGATCGCTATCAGCGGGCCGGCCTCGGTCGCGGCGATGGAGGCCGGCTGGTTCGTAACCGAGTTCGGACGCCAGCCGTGGATCGTCTACGGGATCCTGCGTACCTCGGAGGCGGCGACCGCCGCGCCAGCCCTCGGACCGACATTCCTTGTGTTCTTCGCCATCTACATCGGCCTGGCCGCGACGACCGCGCGCCTCCTTTTGCTCCAGGCGAAGAGGAACCGCGCCCGCGCATGAGCGAGGCACAGCTCGTCGCGGGCATCCTTTGGCTTGCGCTCACCGCATACGCCGTGCTCGCGGGCGCGGATTTTGGCGGCGGCGTGTGGGACTTGCTCGCAAGTGGCCCTCGCGCTCGGGAGCAGCGGCGTGCGGTCGCCGAGGCGATGGGGCCTGTGTGGGAGGCCAACCATGTCTGGCTGATCTTTCTGATCGTCGGTCTTTTCACCGCATTTCCGGCGGCATTCGGCATCCTGAGCTTGGCGCTCTACCTGCCGTTCACCATCGCGCTCCTCGGAATCGTGCTTCGCGGGGCGGCTTTCGCCTTCCGGGCGCATGGCAGAGAAGCCGTTGGCGATGCGTCGGGGTGGGGTGTGACGTTCGGAGCCGCCAGCGTCATCGCGCCCTTCTTCATGGCCACCGGGGCGGCGGCGGTTGCGTCGGGTTCCGTCCGCGTCGCGGGCGGGCAACTCGTATCGGGGTTCGAGGCCGGTTGGGCCACGCCGTATGGCATGCTGATCGGCCTGTTCGCGGTCGCGATATGCGCGTACCTGGCGGCCACATACCTCGCGGTCGAAACGGAAGGCACGCCGCTCGAGGCCGACTTCCGGCGCAGGGCCGCCGCCGCCGGCCTGGTTGCGGGCGTCGCGGCCATCGCCAGCCTGGTCCTGGCGCCGTTTGCCGCGCCGTCTCTGGCCCACTCGCTGTTCGGGGGAGGCCTTCCGCTTCTCATCCTCGCGCTTGTCAACGGACCGATCGCGCTGATCGCGGTTTGGCGCTCGAAGCCTCGATTGGCGCGCTTCACAGTCGCCGCACAGGTCGTCTTCGTGCTCTGGGCCTGGGCCGTCGGACAGTGGCCGTATCTCGTGCCGCCCGACCTCACCTTCGAGGATTCGGCCGCCCCCGGTTCCACGCTCACCGCACTGCTCGTCGTGGTCGCGGTCGGCATGGCCCTGCTCCTGCCCTCGCTATGGCTCCTCTTCCGCGTGTTCAAAGCGCGCAACCCGGCCGTCCTCGAATAGGGTTCGAGTCGTGCGTCAACCAGTGCGCCACTCCTCTTCGGGTGGGGTCAGGCACACGGACCGTCCCGCCATGCTCTTCGACCTCGACGGCACGTTGCTGGACAGCGTCTACCAGCACGTGCTCGCCTGGAAAGAGGCGCTTGCGTCGGCCGGCATCGACCTCTCGATCTGGCGCATCCACCGCCGGATCGGGATGAGCGGCGGCCTGTTTTTGCGTGCCCTGGTCCGCGAGACAGGACGTGAGCTCACAACCGCCGAGGCGGACCAGCTCCGCGAGCGCCACGAAGCCGGCTACCGCAGCCGCCTCGGCGAAGTCAGGCCTCTGCCCGGCGCGCAGGACCTGCTCCAGGTGCTGACCAATGCGGGGGTGCCGTGGGCCATCGCGACGAGCGGGAGCCAGGCGACCGCGGGCGCGTCGCTCGAGGTCCTGGACCTGCCGCCTGAAGTGCCAGTCATCACACGGGATCACGTGGCGTACGCGAAACCGAATCCGGACCTGTTCCTCGCGGCGGCGGAGGCCCTCGGCAGACCGATCACGGAGAGCTTTGTCGTCGGCGACAGCGTCTGGGACATGCTCGCCTCGCAGCGGGCTCACGCGCTGGGGATAGGAGTCCTGTCGGGAGGCTACGGCCGCGAAGAGCTGGAGACCGCCGGCGCTTATCGCGTCTACGAGGATCCCCGCGACCTTCTGGCGCACATCGACGAGCTCGGCATCCGCATGCAGCTCTAGGCCGCCAGGGGCGTTCTTGCCCCGCGCCCGCTCTCCCTGCTACGTTGATTCGTGGCTGTGGGCCCACCGGGGGAGCCCGACATTTTGGGGGGTGCGGACATATGAATAGGTCACGTCGTGCGTTGCTGGCCGCGGCCGGCATTGGTTCGGTGGTCGCCGCGGCGGTGGGCCTCTCGCCGGCGGCGCTCGCGACGGCTTTGCCGGGGTACAAGGTCGCCAACGTCGGCGCCTACGGCG
>Ga0209803_1000051_pt1 | contig 62719 bp, 62 predicted proteins | sample GraSoiAngelo_138_FD_185895 | JGI IMG/M metagenome (GOLD analysis project Ga0209803, IMG submission 185895) | Grasslands soil microbial communities from the Angelo Coastal Reserve, California, USA - 14_0929_09_40cm (SPAdes) (version 2) | ecosystem: Environmental > Terrestrial > Soil > Grasslands ...
ATCGGCTGCTGTCTCCGGGACGAACTCACCCTCGACTTCGAGGAGCGGGAAGACGACCGTGAATGGCTTACCGGCGTACGAGCGCGAAGTCAGCTGGATCAGCTCGACCGCCGGATGGCGCGCGAGGAGGTGCACCGCGGTCATCCCTGCGTACCCGCTGGCGCCGGCGACGGCGGCCCGGAGCTTTTTGGTCACGGGCGCATGAGTATACAGTCAAACTGCATAAAGATGCGTTGGTCCAGGTGGTCCCCACGAAATCACGGCCGAGCCTCAGATTTCGAGGGGTTATCTGGCGTGTTGAAGAAGCACGACTCAGCGCCTGTGTGGCAGGCCGGTCCCGCGGGGCGCACCCGCAGGAGAACGGCGTCGAGGTCGCAGTCGAGTCGCACCTCGACGACCTCCATGGTGTTGCCCGAGGTCGCGCCCTTCTCCCACAGGCCGCGCTCGCGTGAAAGGAACCAGGCGCGGCCCGTCTCGCGAGTCTTGTCCCACGCCTCCTGGTCCATGTAGGCGAGCATCAGCACGCGGCCGGTGTCGGCGTCCTGCGCGACGGCGGGGACGAGCCCCTTCGAAAAGTCGGGCGTCATTGCCTCACCTCCAGGCCGAGAGCCGCCAGGTCTCTCTTCACGTCACTGATGGACAGCTCTTCGAAGTGAAAGATCGACGCCGCCAGCGCGGCCTCCGCGCCTCCGCCCGTCATCGCGTCGTACATGTGCCGAGCCGAGCCCGCCCCGCCCGACGCGATCACGGGCAGACGTACCGCATCGCTAACCGCCCTTGTCAGCTCGACGTCGTAGCCGGCGTGCGTGCCGTCCCGGTCCATCGACGTCAGCAGGATCTCCCCCGCCCCCAACCTCTCGCCCATCGCCGCCCACTCGACGGCGTCGCGGCCGGTGGCGCGACGCCCGCCATGGCTGAACACCTCCCATCCAGGGCCGTCTTGCCGCTCGCGGGCATCGATCGCGAGCACGACGCACTGCGAGCCGAACACTTCCGCGCATCGCGTGATCAGCCGCGGGTCGGCGAGCGCCGCCGTGTTGACGGAGACCTTGTCCGCGCCGTGAGTCAGCAGCTCGCCCATGTCCTGCACGCTGCGTACGCCGCCACCCACCGCGAGCGGGATGAAGACCTCATCCGCTGTCCGCGCCACCGCGTCGAGCAGGATCCGGCGCGCATCTGACGAGGCGGTGATGTCAAGGAAGACGATCTCGTCGGCCCCCAGGCGGCCGTAGGCGGCGGCCAGCTCCGCCGGGTCGCCCGCGTCGCGTAGATCCTGGAAGCGGACGCCTTTCACGACGCGACCCTCGGTGACGTCCAGGCAGGGGATCACGCGCTTGGCCGGCATCAGCCGCAAAGAGCGACGAAGTTCGCGTACAGCCGAAGCCCGTCCGCGCCGCTCTTCTCCGGATGAAACTGCGTGCCCATGACGTTGCCGTATGCCGCCGCCGCCGCCGGCGAGTGATCCGAACAACCGACCTGGTGCTCCGACTCGCTCGGCGTGAACGAGTGGACGAAGTAGAAGTAGGAGTGGTCGGGCACTCCGTCCCACAGCGGAGACGGCCCCGTCTGCGTCACACGGCACCACCCGATCACCGGCAGCCGGCTGGTGCCGGCAACCTCGACGACGCGACCCGGCAGAAGTCCGAGGCCCGCGTGGCGACCGTGCTCTGTCGACTCTTCGAATAGGAGCTGATAACCGAGGCAAACGCCGAGGACGGGCTTGCCGAGGCGAGACAGCTCGACGATCCGGCTGCCGAGGCCCGATTCAATGAGCCTGGCGAGCGCCGGCGCGAACGCGCCGACGCCTGGCAGCACAACCCCGTCAGCCGCGGCCAGATCATCCGGAGCCGAGGTCAAACTGACCTCGGCGCCGACGTGTATCAGCGCGCGTTCGACGGAGCGGATGTTGCCCACGCCGTAGTCGACGATCGCGATCACAGGGGGGTCCCCGAAAAATCGCGGTGGCGGGGTGCGGATTCTTTGGGGTCAATCAACCGAGGAGGCCCTTCGACGATGGGACGCCGGCGGAGGCGCCGGCCGCCATCGCCTCGCGAAGCGCGAGCCCAAGCGCCTTGAAGGTCGCCTCGGCGACGTGATGGCGGTTGCGGCCGCGGATGAGGTCGACGTGGATCGTCGCGCCGAGGTGGATGGACAGGGCTCGCCAAAACTCCTCGACCACCTCCGACTCGAGCGTCCCGATGCGGCCCCTCAGCGCGACGTTGTAGGAGAGGAACGGTCGCCGTCCGAGGTCGACCACGACGCGCGACAGCGATTCGTCGAGCGGGGCGTACGCCGACGCAAATCGCACGATGCCTTCCCGATCACCGAGGGCCTGCGACAGAGCCTGGCCGAGCACGATGCCGGCGTCCTCGACGAGGTGGTGCGGGTCGACATGGACGTCGCCCGCCCCGCGAAGGGTCAGGTCGAATCCGCCATACCGCGCGACCTGTTCGAGCATGTGATCCAGAAAGGGCAGTCCGCTGGAGACCTGGACCCGCCCGCGCCCTTCGAGCAAGACCTTCGCTGTCAGCTGCGTCTCCTTGCTCTTGCGTGCGACCTGCGCTTGCCTACTCAAGTCGCACCTCCACGGCATGCGCGTGTGCGCCAAGACCTTCGAGGTGCGCCAAGCGAACGGTCGCGTCGTGAAGCGTCTCGACGTCACCCCGGCTTAGGCTCAGCACGCTGGTCCGTTTCAGGAACGTATGCACACCAAGCGGCGATGCGAAGCGAGCCGCCCCGGATGTTGGGAGGGTGTGGTTGGGTCCGGCCGTGTAGTCGCCTAGCGGAACCGTCGCGTAGGGACCGACGAAAACAGCTCCCGCGTTTCGCACCGCCTCGGCGACGCGGGCCGAGTCCTCGGTGACGATGAGCAGGTGCTCGGGCGCGAAATCATCGGCGAACGACACCGCCTGGTCGATGCTCTCCGCGACCACGACGCAGCAGTTCGCCTCGCGGATGATCTGGGCCCGCTCCAGGCCGCGAACCAGGCTGCTGAGCTCTTCTTCCACGCGGTCCGCGAGCGGCGCCGAGTCGGTGAAGAGCACCCCCCACGCGAGCGGATCGTGCTCGAGCTGCGCTGCCAGGTCGGCCGCCACGAAATCCGGCCGAGCTTTCGAGTCCGCGATGACGACGACCTCCGTGGGCCCCGCGATGCCGTCGATGCCGACCGCGCCGAAGACCTCCTTCTTGGCAAGCGTGACGTAGAGGTTCCCCGGCCCGGCGATCAAGTCGACGCGCGGGATGCTCGCCGTTCCATACGCGAGCGCCGCGATCGCCTGGGCTCCGCCGATGCGGTAGACGCGATCGACGCCGGCGATGTGCGCCGCGGCGAGGATGGCGTCGGGAATCGTGCCGTCCGGCCGCGGCGGCGTGGCGAGCACGAGCTCGGAGACGCCCGCGACACGCGCCGGGATCGCGGTCATCAACACCGTCGAGGGATAGGAGGCCCGGCCGCCGGGCGCGTAGATGCCCACGCGGCGCATCGGCCGAGTGACGAGCCTCAGCACGGCCTGTCCAGTGGAGTCCGGCGCCACCTGCCGCTCGTGGAACTCCCGTATGCGCGCCGCCGCGAACTCCAGTGCTGCGCGGTCGGCCGAAGCCACGCGTCCGATGGCCGCCGCGAAGTCGTCGGGCGGGACCTCGAACGACTCCCCTTCCGGAGGCGCCCAGCCATCGAATCGCCGGCCGAGCTCGCTCAGGGCGAGATCCCCATCCGTCAGGACGCGCGAACAGATCTCGGCCACCGCCGCCCGCTCCTTGGCAAACTGCGAGAGGTCTAAGCGTCGCGACGCAAAAGGAGAGGCCACCCACGACCGCGCGTCGAACCTCCTAACCGGCATGGTTCGACGCCTCACGAAGTCTCGAAACCACCGACTGCACAGATGCGGTTCTCGTCTTCAGGCTCGCCTGGTTGGCGATGAGTCGCGCCGTCGAGCTACCCAGCACAGCGGTGACTCGCAGGCCGTTTTCGCGCAGCGTCCTGCCGCTTGCGGTCAGGTCGACGATGCCATCGACGAGGCCGACCTGCGGCGCCAGCTCCACCGAGCCGTGCAGACGGACAATCTCCACCGCCTGGCCGCGCGCCTCGAACCACGCATTCGCGGTCCGCGGGTATTTGGTCGCGACCCGCATCAGGGGCGGCCACGTCTGCGGCCCGTCGAGCGCCGATGCGTTCGGCACCGCAAGCACCAACCGGCATCCGCCGAAGTGAAGGTCGACTAGCTCGTAGTGCGAACCGGGTGTCTCCCACAGGATGTCCTTCCCGACGATGCCGAGGTCGGCGGCCCCATAGTCCACATAGGCGGGCACATCAGTCGGCCGCACAATGATCACCCGCACACGTTCGCGTTCGACCAGGAGCTGGCGACCGAGCTCCTCCGCGCTCAGCGCCGCCAGGCCAGAGGTCGCCAGCAGACCGCGCGCCCCGTCAAGGAGGACGCCCGTCGGGATCGCGATCGAGACCGTCTCCTGGGTCGTCAAGCAATCCCCCCCGCGAGCCGGGCGGCGACCTGCTCCGGCGGCAGCCGGCGCGCGCGCTGACCACGCGCCGACCATGTGACCGTCGATCCATCCGCGCAGTAGATGAGGTTGGCCGCGCCCACGGCCTCCCACCAGTTGCGCGCCGCCTCCTGGCTCCGCGACTCCGTATCGACGACAGCGCGCATGCCAAACAGGCGAAGCGTCGAGCCCACACGAAGCGCGCCGGGCAAGCCGGCGGCGCCACGCCACGCGATCGCCGCGTCCACGCGCGGCAGCTCAGGTGGCCTTGCGGCGCGCGTGAGCATCTCCGAAACCAGGTCGAGCTGGACGACAAAGCCTGTCGCCGGTGCCGCGCGGCCGAAACGCGCGAGCAAGCCGTCGTAGCGCCCGCCCTGCGCGACTGGCCGTCCGAGGTCCGGACCGTAGCCCTCGAAGATCACGCCTGTGTAGTAGTCGAAATCGCGGATGGCTCCGAGGTCGAGGATCACGACGTCGCCAATCCCGTGGTCGGTCAAGAGGTCGTAGACCTCGCGGAGCTGCGCCAGAGCCTTTTCCGATCGCTCGTTTCGCACGAGGCCAGCCGCGGCGTCGAGGATCTCAAGACCGCCCCGCAACGCCGGGAACCGCAGCAGCAGCTCGTGCTCGGCGGAACGCAGGGGCGTGTCCTCGAGCAAGGCCTCGAGTCCGACGAAGTCCCGCGCTCCGAGCGCTGTGCGGACCGCGGCCTTGACGTCCTCAGGCAGCCGGACCGCATCCATGATTCCGTGGAAGAACTCGGCGTGGCCGACGTCGATCTGGTAGCGGCGTATGCCCGTCGCCTCCATGCACTTGGCGGCAAGCGCGATCACCTCGGCGTCGGCGACCGACCCCGACGCTCCGATCAGCTCCGCGCCGACCTGGTAGGTCTCGCGCCGGTGCTGAAAGCGGCTTTCCTCGGTGGAGACGACGGGCCCCGCGTAGCAGAGCCGAAGCGGCAAAGCGGCCGTTCGCAGCTTGCCTGCGACCAACCGCGCGACGGGGACAGTCCTTTCACCGACCAACGCGACGACATCGCCGCGGCCGTCTGTGAACTTGAAGAGGCGGCGCCGCTGCTCGACGCCAAGACCGAGGTCGAGCACGTCCATCGCCTCCACGAGCGGGGTGATGACGTGGCGGTAGCCCCAACGTCGCATCTCGGCGAGAAGCGATTCCTGCGCTTCGCGCAGGATCTCGGCCTCGAGCGGTAGCAGATCCCGGAAGCCGGGTACGCCGCCGAGCTGCACCGGGACCGAGGGGTCAGCCCCGGTGAAGAGACCTCCGGGCCGTGGCCGCTGGAATACCGGCTCTGTCAGCTTTCGTCTTCATCGTCATCCTCTGATTCGCCGTCGGCGTCCTCCGAGAAGTCGAGCGCTTCACCCTCGTCCTCGACCGCGTGCATGCCCTCTTCGATATCGTCGGTGGCCGGCGTCTCGGCCAGCGTCTCGCCTTCATCCTCGTCGTCGGCGAAGACCTCGACCTCGCGAGTGATCAAGCTCTCTTTCGTGTAAGGCCGGAACTCGACCTCGCGCTTGCGGCGCATCGGGAAGCTCGGCTTGCCCGCGAACCGGGGGTCCTGGTGGGTTTCCCGAACGATCAGCTTCACGGTGTTGCCATCGACGGAGGTGATGCCGGCCTGGTAGCGGTTGCCGCCGCGCATGAACTTGATCAACCTGCGCGCGAGCTTGGCCTCTAGCGAGCCGAGGCGGATGCCGCGCGACGTTTCCACGAGGATGCCGTCGCCCTCGATCTTGAGCTCCGCGACGTCGCCCGCCGCGACCTTGGAGGAGATGTCCGCGCTTGCTGGACTGTCGATCGTGGTGATGATGGTCTTCCCCATCTCCTCGACGAAAAGGTTGAGATCTACTCTCGTGCCTCCGACCTTGAGGCCTTCCTTCTGGTGCAGCAGCGCGTTGATCCTCGCCGCGTTCTTCTTGGCGATCGAGTTCATCGGGTTGAGCTTCAGGGCCGCCTCGTAGGAGGCCTTCGCGTCCTTCAACTTGCCGAGCTCGGACAGTGCCTTGCCCAGACGGTTCTGGGTCTCTTCGTCGGCGCCGAAGCTCTCGATGATGAAGCGGTTCAATTTGACGGCCTCGTCCCACTTGCCGGCGATCGCAAGCTGCACGGCGTCCTCGGCGTATTGCGATCGGGGCTTTAGGTGTTCGCTGGTGTCCGTTTTCAAAAGGCGCGCTCCTATGGCCGGCTGAGGGCGGGAAGGATGCTGAGTATACGTACCGCGAGGTAATCGGAGGTCTCAACAGCCCCCATCCGGCCCGGCCGCTACGCAGCGGGGCCACCTTCCCCATCAAGTGGGGAAGGCAACGTCTGTCATTCTCTCCGCCGTGCGCTTCTGGGCGTCTCTGGTGGCGATCCTTCTCGGCGCTTGCACGATCGGCGGAGGGCAGCCCGCCGGCAGGCCACTGCGCATCGCCGTCGACCTTCCTCTTACCGGAACCGAGACTCGAGCCGCGCTCCCGGCGTGGAACGGAATCCGTTTCTTCGTGCAGACGCACCCGACCCTCGACGGGTACGCGATCGAGCTCGTGACGGCCGACGACGGGGCCGCGGGCGGCGGCAGCGCGAGTCCGGACCGGGGAGCCGCCAATGTAAGGAGCTTCCTGGCCGACGCGAACGTGGTGGCGATGATCGGGCCGTTTGACGGCGCGGTGGCGCGCAAGGAGATCCCGCTGGCCAACGTGGCGGGGCTCGCCATGGTCAGCCCCGCGACCAGCAACCCGTGCCTGACGCGGGACGTGTACATGCCAGCGCTGCTCAATCCTGCTCGGACGCCGATCAGCTGCAAAGTCGCGGGCCTGCCGCCCGCCTCCGACCTCCGCCCCTCGCACGCCAACAACTTCTTCCGGCTCACCACCACCGACGAGCTTCAGGGCGCGGCCGCGGCGGACTTCGCCGTCGAGAAGCTGCATGTCCTGCGTGCTGCCGTCATCACCGACCACGAGCTCTATGGGCAGGGATTGGCGGGGGCTTTCAACGCCCGGCTGGTCCGGCGCGGAGGAACGGTGCTCGGCCATCTGGACGTCGAGGCAGACAACACCGACGCGACGCAATTTCTGAAGCACATGAATGAGGCGGGCGCCCAGGCGATCTACTTCGGCGGGGTGAGCTCGGTGGGTTGCGCGATCCGCGCCCAGATGGTTTCCGTTTTCGCGCCGGGTGAGGCGACGCCATTTCTGGGCGGCGACGGGATCGCGCACGACCCCAACTGCATCCTGGCCGCCGGGGCCAACAGCACCGGCGTCTACGCCACCGCGCCAATCGTCGACGCCGCCTCACTCCCCGCGGCCGCAACGGTGATCGGCGAGTTCAAGGCGAAGTTTGGCCGCCCGACCGATTTCGGGCCGTACACGATGCTGGCATACGACGCGACCGCGACCCTGTACGCGGCCTTGAACCGGGCGATCCTGGCCGGCGGCGGCCGTCTGCCGAGCCGCGAGGCGGTCACCGCCGAGCTGGCGCGCACGATCGGGCTGGAAGGCGTGACCGGAGTGCTCGGATTCGACGCAGCCGGCGATACGACGAACCGGGTCGTGTCGGTCTTCGAAGCTCCCGGGGCGGACCCCAGGGTCCCTTGGAAGTTCAGCGGAGCCGTGGACTACAGCCTCCGCCTACCTTATTAGGGGTCCCGAGCAGCACCTGGCCAACTTCGACTTGACTTGTGGGGCCCTCCGAGTCGATAGTTTGCCTCGGAGTAGCAGTTCGGCCATCCCATGTGGCCGCACTCGCCGCCGGCGCACTCTCGCCCCGACCGCGGTTGGGAAGAGGGCGGCAAGTGATGGGAGGCGTTTGGTGTGGTTTGCGCATTGCCCTCCCAACCAGCACAAGGGGGAACCATATGGTTCGAGCTAGGGGACTGATAGTCCTCACCGCGGCGACTCTCGTCGCCTTTGCCTGCGGAGGCGGTGGAGGTGGCGGTGGTACCAACAAAGGCACCATCAAGATCGGCTCCGACCTTCCTGTATGTACGATCGGCGGCCAGGCAACCGCGAACGGCGTCAAGTTTGCCATCGACCAAAAGAACAGCGCGGGCGGTGTCGAAGGCTTCACCATCGCCTACCAGAGCTTCGACGACTGCCGCCAGGGTTCGTACAACGCCGACGCAGGCGTCGCCAACGTCCGGCAGATGCTGGACGACAACAAGTTCCTCGGCATGATCGGGCCGTACAACTCCGCGGTCGCGAAGGCGGAGATCCCGATCGCCGCGCCGAAGAACTTCGTCATGATCAGCCCGGCCAACACAGCCACGTGTCTGACCATTGACGTCCCGGGCTGCACGTATCACCCGGCGGACCTTCGCGCCGGCAACCCGAACAACTACTGGCGCGTCGTCACGAATGACAACTTCCAGGGTCCCGCGATGGCCGACTACATATACAAACAGCTCAACATCACGAACGTGGGCATCCTGGACGACAGCACGGTGTTTGGCGTTGGCATCTCCGGCTCCTTCGAGACGGAGTTCAAGAAGCTGGGCGGCACGGTCGCCAAGCACTCGGAGTACAAGAAGGAGCAGACGAGCGACTTCAAAGCGATCCTCACTGGCTTCAGGAACGCAGGCGCGAAAGCCGTCTATGTCGGCGGCACGGACGACCAGAACATCTGCATCCCGCGCAAGCAGATGAAGGACATCGGCTGGGATGTACCGTTCACCGGCGGTGACGGCATCGAGACGACGGACTGCATCAACCAGGCCTCCGGCAACGAGGTGAACATCTACGCGACCTCCGCCGGCGCCGACGCCACGCAGGTTCCAGGCGCGGCGCAATCGATCGCGGACTTCCGGAAGGCGTTCCCCGGCGCGAACGACTTCGGTGGTTACACGATGCAGGCGTACGACGCCGCTAACGTTTTGATGGCCGCGATCGGACGGGCCGTCAAGGACGCGAACGGCATGCCGACGCGGAAGCAGGTCCGGGACGAGATGGCCAAGACCACCGGCTTCAAGGGCGTCATCGGCACCTACGACTTCGACCAGGCCGGCGACACCAGCCTGAAGATCGTTTCGATCTACGTGGTTCAGCAGGTCACGGACCCGGCTAAGAGCACCGGCGTCTGCGGCAAGGCGGCCAAGAACGCGTGCTTCGTCTGGAAGACGCAATTCGACTTCGCCAAGAGCAGCTAGTAGGCTAGTAGCCCAAAGGTCCAGCGAGGAGGCCGGCAGCGGCCTCCTCGCCCTTTAGCTAAACATGGAGGGAATGCACTGGACGCGGGCGTGGTAGGAAGCGGCGCCTCTGTTTTGAAGCGGTTCCGGTCCTCGCAGCTCGGGGGCATGAGCCTTCCCGACTATGGCTTCTATATCCTCTGCGCCACCGCGATCGTCCTCCTGGCGACGCAGGCGGTGCTCCATCCCTCAGATTTCGCCCAGATCCTGGTCTTCGGCGTCACGCAGGGCGCGATCTACGCGCTCGTCGCCCTCGGGTACACGATGGTCTACGGCATCATCGAGCTGATCAACTTCGCGCACGGCGACGTGTTCACGCTGGGCGCCTACATCGGGACCGCGATCCTCGGCTTCTTCTCCCTCACCGAAGGGTCGTTCACCACGATCAACCTCATCGCTCTGCTCCTGGTGTTTCCGCTGGTGATGCTGATCATGGGGGGCATCAACGTCGCGATCGAGCGCGTCGCCTACCGGCCCCTGCGCAACGCGCCTCGGCTGGCGCCGCTGATCACGGCGATCGGGATGTCCTTCCTCCTCGAGGGGATCATGTTCCTGTGGAAGGGCCCGGCAACAGTGCACTTCCCGGATATCCTGCCGCAGGCCTCGACCACCGTCGCGGGCGTCTTCTTCGGATTCAAGGACGTGTTCGTGGTGGTGGTCGCGGCAATCCTTGTGACGCTGCTCGCGCTCTTCATCAACCGCACAAGGCTTGGTAAAGCGATGCGTGCCACCGCGCAGGACCGTGACGCGGCGCAGCTGATGGGGATCGACATCAACCGCACCATCGCGGCCACGTTCTTCATCGGCGCCCTGCTCGCCGGCGCCGGCGGGATGATCTGGGGCCTCTACTACAACACGATCTACTACCAGCTCGGGTTCCGCAGCGGGCTGATCGCGTTCACCGCCGCGGTGTTCGGCGGCATCGGCAACATCCCCGGAGCGGCGATCGGCGGCCTCGTCATCGGTTTGACCGCCGCGTTCAGCGACTCCTACATTGGGTCCAAGTGGACGCAGGTGGTGATTTTCGGCATCCTCATCGGAGTGCTGGTGTTCAGGCCCACCGGTCTCCTCGGCATGCGGGTGCCCGAGAAGTGAGTCAGGCCGCAACTGCCGGCCGGCGCGGTTCGCCACGGCGTTTCAACCTGCGGGAACGGATCCGCGACCGAGACACGGCCGTCTACGGCGTCCTGATCATCGTCGCCATCCTGTTTCCGATGGTGACCATCTACGCCACGGACGGCACCGCCCTCGTCTCCCATGCGACGCGGGCCGGCTATTTCGTGCTCCTGGCGATCGGGCTGAACGTCGTGGTCGGCTTCGCCGGCCTGCTCGACCTCGGTTACGCCGCCTTTTTCGCTATCGGCGCATACAGCTACGCGCTGCTCGCGTCTCCGCAGCTCGAGTCGTCGCCAGCGCACCACGCCGTCCACATCACCTTCTGGATCCTGATGTTCGTGTCGCTGCTTGCCGCCGCGGCAGCCGGCGCAGTCCTTGGATTTCCTACTTTGCGCCTGCGCGGCGACTACCTGGCGATCGTGACCCTGGGGTTCGGGGAGATCGTGCCCCAGCTCTTCTACAACTTCGACCAGTGGACTGGCGGCATCAACGCCGTGGGCCTGATCGACCAGCCCAGGCTGCCTGTCTGGGTCCAGGGACCGTGGTCAGGAGATGGTCCATTCACATTCGTGAGGGATTTCAGCTTCAACGGGGACCCTGTGGCTTATTACGTCCTGATCGTCATCCTCATCGCGGTCGCGGTCATCCTCGTCAACAACCTCTATCGCTCGCGGCTAGGTCGCGCCTGGATGGCGATCCGCGAAGACGAGGTCGCCGCCGCCGCGATGGGAATCAACACCGTCACCACCAAGCTGCTGGCCTTTGGGATCGGCGCATCTTTCAGTGGTTTCGCGGGCGCCTACTACGGAGCCAGCGTGAGCCTGGTGAGCCCCGACTCCTTCCTGTTCATCGTTTCCATCACAGTGCTCGTCATGGTGGTGCTCGGCGGGATGGGCAACATCACGGGCGTCATCATCGGCGCTCTGGTGATGTACACGGTCATCTTCTACCTGATCCCGGGCTTGCCCGAGAACGCGGTGTCTTTGGCGAACAACGTCGGTTTGGGCGGAATCGTTCCTGCCAGCGGCGATTGGCCAGGACTTGCCGAGGAGACTCAGCGGCTCAACTTCATCATCTACGGCATCATCCTGGTTGGGATGATGCTGCTGCGCCCTCAGGGCATCCTGCCGAGTCGGGTCCGTGAGCAGGAGCTCAAGCACGCCGCCGTGCAAGAAGAAGAGACCGTTGTCGAGCAGGCGCACGCCTCGTGAGCGAGCCGGCCGCCGACAACATCCTCGAGCTCACGGATCTGACGAAACGCTTCGGGGGCCTGGTCGCGGTCGACAACGTGAGCCTCAACATCAAGCGAGGAGAGGTTTTCGCGCTGATCGGCCCGAACGGCGCCGGCAAGACGACGCTTTTCAACAACGTCACCGGCCTCTTCAAACCGACCAGCGGTCGGGTGTTGTTCGACGGCCGCGACATCACGGGCTTCAAGCCCCACCAGGTGGCGCGGCGGGGCATCGCGCGGACGTTCCAGAACATCAGGCTCTTCGACTACATGAGCTGCCTCGACAACGTGCGTGTCGGACGCCACGTCCGCATGAAGGCCAAGGTCTGGGACTCGCTTTTCAAGCTGCCGAGGGAGCGCAAAGAAGAGGAACGCGTCACTGAAGAAGCCATGGAGCTGCTGAGGTTCGTCGGCATCGCGAAGCATGCGAACCAGTACGCGCGCAACCTCGCCTACGGCCAGCAGCGCCGGCTCGAGATCGCCCGGGCCTTGGCCACGGACCCGAAGCTCCTCCTGCTCGACGAGCCGGCCGCCGGATTCACGCCCCAAGAGAAGGTCGAGCTCATGCAGCTCGTGAAGAAGATCCTGGGCCGCGGGATCACGGTGTTCTTGATCGAGCATGACATGAAGGTCGTGATGGGGATCTCTGAGCGCATCGTGGTCCTCGACCACGGCGAGAAGATCGCGGAGGGCCCTCCTGACGAGGTCCGCAAAGACGTCCGGGTGATCGAAGCCTACCTGGGCAAGTCGGCCTAGCCGCCAAGTGGCGCTTCTCGAGCTGGAAGGTGTCGACGCCTTCTATGGCCGCATCCAGGCGCTGCGCGGCGTGTCGATCAAGGTCGACAGGGGCGAGATAGTTGCCCTGATCGGCTCCAACGGCGCGGGCAAGACCACGACGCTGCGTACTATCTCGGGCCTCATGCACCCGAACTCAGGGACCATCACCTTCGACGGCAAGGACATCACCCATACGCGGCCGTCGCAGATCGTCGGACTGGGGATCGGCCAGTCGCCCGAAGGCAGGCGGCTGTTCCCGCGCATGAGCGTGCTCGACAACCTGGTCATGGGCGCGTACACGCGGAACGACAAAGCCGGCATCGCGTCCGATATGGAGCGGGTGTTTACGCTGTTTCCGCGCCTCCAGGAACGCAGGTCGCAGATCTCGGGCACGCTGTCCGGGGGCGAGCAGCAGATGCTTGCCATGGGCCGCTCGTTGATGTCGAGACCCAAGGTCCTGTTGCTCGACGAACCGTCGTTGGGCCTCGCGCCGATTCTCGTCGAGACGATCTTCACGATCGTCCGCGAGATCAACTCGCAGGGCACGACGGTCCTCCTGGTCGAGCAGAACGCCCACAAGGCGCTCGACGTCGCGCATCGTGGATACGTATTGGAGACCGGCAGTATCGTTCAGCACGGCTCCGGGCAGCAGCTGTTGGCGTCAGCAGAAGTGCAGAAGGCCTACCTGGGCATGTAGGCCCCATCCCCCATGAATGGGGGAAGAGTTTCCCTCTTAGCGGCCGGGCTGGTAGCTCGCGACGAACAGGTAGATCAGAACGACCGCGAAAGCGCCGTACTCGAGGATGACGTTGCGGGTGAAGCTGTCCTCCACTGTGTGCCGGACCAGGCCGCGGTTGATGTACCAGGCGAAGAGCAGCATCACGGCGAACGTGCCTTCGTAAACGACCAGGTACAGGGACAGCGCCGTGATCGCCCACGCCAGGAACGTGACGACCTGCCCGACGAACAGCGCGAACGTGAAGGCACGCCTCGGGGTGATGGGCACCCCGTTGATCCGGAAGCTCCGGTAAGAGGCGAGGAAGGTGATCGTGAAAATCCACAGCAGCTGCAGGATCGGGTTGAAGTGCAGCGTGACGATCACAAGGTAGGCGCCGAAGACGACGACCACGAGCATGAGTTCCTGGAGGACGATGTGGCCGCGCTTTTCCTGGTCGCGCAGGCGCAGGTAGTCGAGGCGCGCCGCCATCACAAAACCGGTGCCGAAGAGGGCGGTCACGGTCGCGTACTTCCACAGCTGGACGTCGGGAAACAGCGACAGGCCCGCTAGAGTGATCGCGCCGAGCGCGACCGGGATGTAGTGCTCGATCCGGGGAAACTCCGCCGTCCCCCGCAGGTAGCCGAGAAGGGCGGGGGCTGCGATCACCACGAGGCCGAGCGCCAGGGCCCAGACCTGCCCCGGTCCGAGCAGCTCCGACTTGAAGCCGAGCGCGATCGCCACGAGCACCACGCTCGCGAAGATCAGGAAGCTTCGATCGCGTTCTGACTTGCTCGCGCCGTCGGCCGGGACGACCTTCTCTGCGAGGACTGGAGGCAGCTTCATGGCAGTCGGGGCATTCTAGACGCGCCCGTACCTGTCTTCCAACCGCACAACGTCATCGATTTCGGGCGTGGAGACCTCGAAGATGTCGGTGTCCTCGATCGCCGTCAGGCGGTGCCGGGTGCCCGGGGTGATGTGGAGCGTGTCGCCGGCGCTCATCCGCCGCGTGGTCAGCTCGCCGCCTGCGTCACCCAGCTCGATGTCGACGCTGCCGTGCATCACGTACTGATACTCGTCTTTGCTCTCGTGGTACTGGAGAGAGAGCGCCTCGCCTTTGTTGACGTGCAGGATCTTGCCCAGGTATCGGTCCGTCATCGCCCAGCGAAGCTCGTAGCCCCAGGGTTTCTCGACTTTGGCGCTCTCGACCCGGCCGAACTCAGGTGGCACAAGTAGTGCCCATCTATGGGGACGTGGCCTTCCTCCCCATTTATGGGGAGGTGGCGCGAAGCGCCGGAGGGGCTGCCGGAGGGGCTGAGGTCGCGGAAGCGTGTTGCCTGATTCCGACGATGTCCTCCAAGGCGCGCAACCTCGCCTCGACCGCATCGCCGTCCGCCGCCTCGGAGTAGATCCGGATCAATGCCTCGGTGCCGCTCGCACGGAGCAGAACCCAGCTGCCGTCCGCAAGGTAAAACTTGAACCCGTCGTCGGAGCGCACGCGCTGCACCGCGACGCCCGCCACCTCGCTCGGCTCGTTGTGCTCGAGGGTCTCGAGGATTCGCTTGCGATCCGACTCATACGTCTCCCGCGGCAGGTGGATGTCATGCCGGGCGTACGCGTGAGGCCCAACCCGCTGCTCGAGGCCGGCCAGGATCTGGGAGACCGGCTTGCCCGTCTTCACGATCATGTCAGCGAACAAGAGGCCGATCAGGATACCGTCGCGCTCGGGGATGTGTCCGCGCACGGCGAACCCACCCGACTCCTCGCCGCCCAACAGCGCGTTCGTCTCCATCATCTTGGGCGCGATGTTCTTGAATCCGACCGCGACCTCGTAGACGCGCTCGCCAAACTCGGCGCCCAGTTTGTCCACCATCGCGGTCATGTTCACCGTCTTGACGACCGGTCCTCGCTGGCCGCGCGTCTCGAAGAAGTAGAGCATGAGCAGCGCGAACACCTGCAGCTGGTTGATGAAGCGGCCAGTCTCGTCGATGATGCCTACGCGGTCCGCGTCGCCGTCGGTGCAGATGCAGAGGTCCTGGCCTCCGACCTTCATGAAAGCCACCGTGGAGTCGATGTTCGGCGGGATCGGCTCGGGGTTCAGACCGCCGAAGAGCGGGTTGCGCTGGTTGTGCAGCTCGGTCACCGCCGTGCGCCCGCCGCCGATCATTTCGGCGATGTAGCCATAGCCGGAGCCGTACATGCACTCGTGCACGATGCGCAGCCCGGCGTCCTTGATCGCATCGAGGTCGACCATGCGTGCGATCTGCGCGTAGTACGCCGGCCTGGGATCGTAGGAGCTCACCAGCCCGATCGCCACCCTGTGATCGGGAGCCGGCACGTCGTCGAGCGCGTTGATGTTGCGTTCGAGCTCGGCGATCACCTCCGACGGCACGGCGCTGCCGGTCTCAGTCTTGTACTTGTAGCCGTTGAACTGGTAGGGGTTGTGACTGGCTGTGATCGCGACCGCTCCGGTCGCCTTGCGGTCGATGACGGTCCATGACGCGACCTGAGTGGGAGACGGCCTGTCAAACACCAATGTCTTGATGCCGTTGCTCGCGAACACGTCCGAGACCGCCTGGGCGAAATCTTCGGACGCGAACCTGCAGTCGTAACTGACGATGGCCAGGGGGTCGTTCGACCTCGTCTTCATGTACTGGGCGGTCGCCTGCGCTACGCGCCGCACGTTGCCGAACGTGAAGTCGTCGGCGATGATGCCGCGCCAGCCGTCGGTCCCGAACTTGATCTGCTGGGCCATCGGCCTAAAGGTAACGGGTCTTCCGAGCCCGCTTGAGCGCGTCGACGACCTTGCGTACGTCCTGCGCGCGATCGCGCCGGCAGACCAACAGCGCGTCTTCGGTGTCGACGATGATCAGGTCCTCGAGCCCGATCGTCGCGATGAGGCGGCGGTCGCCGAACACCAGGCTGCCGGTGGTATCGATGAGCACGGCTTCTCCGTCGACAGAGTTGCCGCGCGCGTCGGCGTGCACTCGATCGCCGAGCTCGGCCCAGTTCCCGATGTCGGCCCAGTCAAATGTGGCGGGCACGAGCAGCAATCGATCGGTCTTCTCCATGACCGATCGATCGATGACCTCGACTCGGAGACGACTGTAGAGCTCAGCCGCCGCAGGCTCGTCGCCCGCCTGGCGCGCGGCGACGACGTTGCGGAGGCCGGCAAGGTGTCGCGGAGCGTGACGGCCCAGCTCGTCGATGAACGTGGAGAGTCGCCACGAAAACCAGGCCAGGTTCCAGAAATACCCGCCCTCACGCACGAAACGTCTGGCGCTGGCGGCGTTCGGCTTTTCGATGAAGCGCTTGACACGCAATGTCCCGCGCGACAGGCGTCCGGGGGCGTGGATGTAACCGAGTCCGGTCGAGGGAAACGTGGGCTTGAGGCCCACCGTCACGAGGTTGTCGCTGGACGCGGCGGCCGCCACCGCTGTCCGTACGGCCTTCGCGACCAGGGCCGCACCATGCACCACATGGTCAGCGGGCAGGGCGACCATCACCGCGTCTGGAAACCTTTCGCTGAGCGTGAGCGCCGCCAGCCCATAGGCGTTGGTGGTGCCGCGCGCGGAGGGCTCGAGGATGAGCTGCGAGGCGTCCACCTCGGGCAGGACGCCCGCGATGATCTCGCGCTGCCTGACCTCCGTCAGGACGAATACCTCATCGGCCACCGCACGCGCCCGGTCGTAGGTGGCCCGAAGCAGCGGCCGGCCGCGATCGCCTAGCGGCAGCACGTGCTTGGGCCGCGCGCTGCGCGAGCGCGGCCACAACCGCGTCCCAGCGCCGCCCGCTGGAATGACGGCGATCGTCGCCCCACCCCTGCCTCCTCTCGTTGAACGGAGAGGGCTGTTGCCCGCTGCGGCCTGGCTCAAGCCCGCTGCGACAGCTCTTCGGCCAGCTCGGCCGCCCGCGCGGTCGACTCCCAGGGCGCGTCGATGTCGGTCCGGCCGAAGTGACCATAGGCTGCCGTCTGCCGGAACAGCGGGCGCCGGAGGTTCAGCTCCTTGATGATGCCGAGCGGGCTCAAGTCGAAGAGCTTGGTGACCGCGGCGGCGATCGCCGCGTCGGGCACTTTTCCGGTGCCGAACGTGTCGACCCGAACCGCCACCGGCTTGACCACGCCTATGGCGTAGGAAACCTGGAGCTCGCATTTGCTTGCCAGGCCCGCGGCGACGATGTTCTTGGCGACGTGACGCGCCCCGTAAGCGCCAGCGCGGTCCACCTTCGTAGGGTCCTTGCCGGAAAAGCAGCCACCCCCATGGCGGGCGTAACCGCCGTACGTGTCGACCATCACCTTGCGTCCGGTCAGTCCTGCGTCGGCAACCGGGCCGCCGATCACGAACCGCCCAGTCGGATTGATGAAGGAGCGCAGCGATCCATTGCGCGTCTGGCTGGGGATGACAGCGTCGATCACATGTTGCGTGATGTCGCTGCGCAGCTGGTCGACATCTACCTCGTCGTGGTGCTGCGTCGAGACGACGACGTTGTCGACGCCCTCGGGCTTGCCGTCGTCGGAGTAACGCACGGTCACCTGGACCTTTCCGTCTGGGCGCAGGTAAGTCAGCGTCTTGTTGCGTCGAACGTCGGCGAGCTTGTGCGCTAGGCGATGCGCGAGCGTGATCGGCAGTGGCATCAGCTCGGGCGTCTCGTCGCACGCGAAGCCGAACACCATCCCCGAGTCACCGGCGCCGCCGACGTCCACTCCCTGCGCGATATCGGGCGACTGCTCGTCGATGCTGCTGACGACACCGCACGTCTCGGCGTCAAAGCCGTACTTCGCGCGGGTGTACCCGACCTCGCGCACGGTCTGCCGGATGATGCGTGGAATGTCGACGTAGCAATCCGTCGTGATCTCCCCCACCACGATCACCAGGCCGGTGGTGACGATCGCCTCGCATGCGACGCGGGCCAGCGGGTCCTTGGCCAGGATCGCGTCGAGGATGGCGTCGGAGATCTGGTCGGCCAGCTTGTCGGGATGGCCTTCGGTGACTGACTCGGACGTGAATAGCGACGGCATGCGGTCCTCCTTTGCATCTCCCGCGCCGGCAAGGCCAGGCCGCCGTTTTGGGCCAGTCCCCAAGCGCCAGGTTCAAACCTCTGGGACGGCGCGAATGCTAACCCAGGTGCAGGTAGTGGATACCCGAATGCCGGAACAGCTTGGAGCCGCGTGCGTGGAGAAGCTGCGCCATCGCCGCCCTCGACGATTCCATCACCGATTCGAGGTGCTCGCGCTTCATCTCCCACGTCGCGGTCGGGGTGGTCACCGGGCAGAAAACCACGATCCTGCATCGCTCGCGCAGACGTTCGTAATCGCTGAGCATCTGGTGATGCAGGGACAGCTGGAGCGTGCGGGCGATCAGCTCGCCGAAGCCGGCGGGAGCCTCTTCACGCTCGCCGCCCGCCATCAGGCTGATGGCGAGGATCTCCTTGGCCCCGTCGTCGACCGCGATGTTCAGCGGGGTGTTCGCGACCACACCGCCGTCGAGGTGATCCCGCTCGTTGATGCGCACCATCGGAAACACGCCGGGGATGGCAGTCGAGGCGAGGAGCGCGGGCGTCAGGTCGCCGGACCGGAACACCGCGGGCTTGCCTGCGTTGAGATCGGTGGCGACCACCGCCAGGGGAACGCGAAGCTGCTCGAAAGTCGAGACGCCGGTGAGAGCCTGCGCCCGGTCGATCAGCCGCCTGACATTCTGTTGAGGGAAGGCGCTCAGCGTGTCGCGCCGGATGCCAGAGACGAGCAGGCCGAGCGGGTGGGCCTGAAACACGCTAAGCGCCGGCCGGGACATCCAGACCTCGCGCAGCATCATCGTCCCGGCAAGAGAGGGGTACGCGGCGATAGAGGCGCCGTTCAAGGCGCCCACGCTAGTGCCGACGATCGCTGTCGGCGCTTCGATGTTGGCCTCGAAGAGCGCTTGCAGCACGCCGACCTGAGCCGCACCGCGCGCACCGCCCCCGCCCAGCACCCACGTGCGCCGAGCGGGTCCAAACATTGGCAGCTAGGTGCCTTCCTCCCACGAGGAAAGATAGCGGCGCTGTTCGTCGGTCAGCGTGTCGATCTTGATCCCCATCGCGTGCAGCTTCAGCCGCGCGACCTCGGCGTCAATATCCGCCGGCACGTCGTAAACCTTTCGTTCGAGCTGCTTGGCGTTCTTGGCGATGTACTCCGCGCACAGCGACTGGTTCGCGAAGCTCATGTCCATGACGGCGGCAGGGTGGCCCTCCGCGGCGGCGAGGTTGATAAGGCGGCCTTCCCCGAGGAGAAACAGCCGCCGGCCGTCGCCGACGCGGTACTCCTGGACCGACGGCCTCACCTGCCGCACGCCGGTGGCAATCTCGTCCAGCGCCTTCAGGTTGATCTCCGAGTTGAAGTGCCCCGAGTTGGCGAGGATTGCGCCGTCCTTCATGGCATCGAAGTGCTTGCGGTCCAGCACGTTCACGTCACCGGTCACCGTGACGAAGATGTCTCCCTCGCGCGCCGCGTCGTCCATCGTCATCACGCGGAAGCCATCCATCGCCGCCTCGAGCGCCTTCACCGAGTCGACCTCTGTGATGACGACGTCGGCGCCGTGGCCCTTCGCCCTGGACGCCAGCCCGCGGCCAACCCAGCCGTAGCCGGCGATGACAAAGGTCTTGCCCGCCAGCAGCACGTTGGTCGCCCGGATGATCCCGTCAATCGTCGACTGACCGGTGCCGTAGCGGTTGTCAAACATGTGCTTGGTGTCGGCCTCGTTCACGGCGACGATCGGATAGGAGAGGACGTTGTGCTCCGCCATCGCGCGCAGACGGATCACGCCAGTCGTCGTCTCCTCGGTACCGCCGATCACCTCCGGCAGCTGGTCGCGCCTCGACTTATGCAGGACCGAAACGAGGTCGGCGCCGTCGTCCATCGTCACTTGCGGCCGGTGGTCGAGCGCGGCTTCTATGTGCTGGTAGTACGTATCGTTGTCCTCGCCTCGGATCGCATACGTCTTGATCGCGTGATGCGAAGCAAGCGCTGCCGCGACGGCGTCGTTGGTCGAGAGCGGATTGGACGCGCACAGCGCGATGTCCGCGCCGCCTGCCTTCAGCGTCAGCATCAGGTTTGCAGTCTCGCTCGTGACGTGAAGACACGCCGCGAGGCGCAGGCCCTTCAACGGCTGCTCGGTGGTGAACCGCTGGCGGATCAGGCTTAGAACCGGCATCTCGCGCGCGGCCCAGTCGATGAGGTCCTGACCCTGCGCCGCCAGGTTCAGATCTTTGACGTCGTTTCCCCTGGAACTTACCTTCAAGTCGGACTCCTAGTACACGATCTCACTGACAAGCTTCACGTCCTGCAGGCGCTGACGTCCCTCGAGATAGCCGAGCTCGATCAGAACCTGCACGCCGACCACGGCTGCACCGAGCTTTCGCAGCAACCGCACGGCCGCTGACGCGGTACCGCCCGTGGCAAGAACATCATCCACGATCAAGACCGACTGGCCGGGCTGAACGGCGTCGGAGTGGACCTCGAGCGAGTCTGTCCCGTATTCGAGGTCATACGACTCCATGACCGTGGTCCAGGGAAGCTTGCCGGTCTTGCGTATAGGCACGAAACCGGCGCCAAGCTTGACCGCGATCGCCGCGCCCGGGATGAATCCTCGCGCTTCGATCGCGGCCACGAGGTCAGGCGGGTCGGCGGTCCAAGGCCTCGACATCATCTCCACGACCTCGGCAAAGATCTTCTTCTCGGCAAGCAGCGGGGTGATGTCACGGAAGATGATCCCCTTCTGCGGGTAGTCGGCCACGTCCCTCACATAGCGCTTCAATTCCTCGGGCGAAGTCATACGACTGAACGAAAGTATTCAAGAGTTCGGCCCAGCCCGTCTTCCAGGCCGACCTCGGGCTGCCAGCCAAGAAGCTCTTTCGCGTGCGCGATGTCGGGCCGGCGCTGCTTCGGATCGTCCACAGGGAGGTCGCGGTGTTCGATCCGGCTCTTCGAGCCGGCGAGCCGGATGATCGTCTGCGCGAGCTCGAGCACCGTCACCTCCTCCGGGTTGCCCAGGTTCACCGGCAGCTCGTCGCCCTTGTCCAGCGCCGCGAGGATCCCCCGTACAAGGTCGGAGACGAAGCACAGGCTGCGCGTCTGCGAACCATCGCCGTACACGGTCAGCGGCTCGCCGCGGATCGCCTGGGCCATGAAGTTCGGAACCGCGCGACCGTCGGACACCTGCATCCGCGGCCCGTGCGTGTTGAAGATGCGCACGATCCGGGTGTCGACCTGGTGTGTGCGTTGGTAGGCCATCGCAAAAGCCTCTGCGCAGCGCTTGGCCTCGTCGTAGCAACCGCGCGGGCCGATGGGATTGACGTTGCCCCAGTAGGACTCCGGCTGCGGATGGACGAGCGGGTCGCCGTACACCTCGGATGTCGACGCGAGCAGAAAGGTCGCGTTCTTTGCCCGCGCGAGGCCGAGCATGTTCATCGTCCCGACCGTGCCGACCTTCAGGGTGTGGATTGGGTTCGAGTCGTACTGCGGTGGCGACGCCGGCGAAGCGAAGTGCAGCGCATAGCGCACATCGCCGCCGATGAAGATGCCGTGGTTGATGTCCATCCGGCGAAATTCGAAGTCGGGGTTCGAACGGAGCGCCTTCAGATTGTCCGCCGACCCGGTGATGAAGTTGTCGAGCGCAAGCACGCGGCAGCCGCGGTCGAGCAGGGACTCGCAGAGGTGTGAGCCGATGAATCCGGCCCCGCCGGAAACTACGGCTCTCGGCTTACTCGCGGCCAACGCCGCGGTAGGTGAAGCCCAGGCTGCGCATCACGGCCGGATCGTAGATGTTGCGGCCATCGACGATGACCGGCCGCCGCATGAGCTGCTTGACGCGGGCCATGTCGAGCTGGCGGAACTCGTTCCATTCCGTGACGAGGACGAGCGCGTCCGCGCCAGACGCGACCTGGTACGCATCCTTCAGGTATTCGACATCGGGCAGGAGGGTCCGGGAGCGCTCCATCGCCGCCGGGTCGTAGGCGCGCACCTCGGCGCCGGCCGCAAGCAGAACCTTGGCGATGTCCACGCTCGGCGCCTCGCGCATATCGTCGGTGTTGGGCTTGAAAGCAAGGCCGAGCAGGCCTATGACCTTCGCCGGCAGCTCTTCGAGGCACTCGCGAAGCTTGTCGATGACGAGCATCCGCTGGTCGCGGTTGATGTCCATCACCGCGTGCAGCAGCTCGGGGTGGTAATTGAAGTTTTCAGCAAACGCTGTGAGGGCTGCAACGTCTTTTGGAAAACAGGAACCACCCCAGCCCAGCCCGACGTCGAGATAGCTCGGACCGATTCGTTTGTCCAGGCCCATACCCTCGGCGACGAGCTTGGCGTCGGCGCCGACACGCTCGCTGATCCGCGCGATCTCGTTGATGAACGAGATGCGGGTCGCCAGAAACGCGTTCGACGCGTACTTGACCATCTCCGCGGTGTAGATATTTGGAGTGATCAGGATCGGCGCCTCGAGCGGCGCGTACAGCATCGCGACCTTCTCTGCCGCGTCGCGGTCGTGGCTGCCCACGACGATACGGTCCGGGTGCATGAAGTCCTGGATGGCTGACCCTTCGCGAAGGAACTCGGGGTTGGAGACGACAGTCGCCGCGAATTCGCCGTTGCGCCGCTTGAGCACCGCCGACACCATATCGCCGGTCAGCGGGGGCACCGTGGACTTGTTGACCACGACGAGCGGTCCGTCCATCGCGTCCGCGATCGAGCTCGCGGCGGCCTCGACATAGGAAAGGTCGGCCTCCCCGCCCTCGCCCTCCGGGGTGCTCACGGCGATGATCGCGTACTCCGCGCCCGGCACCGCGTCCGCGTACGAGGTCGTGAACGCGAGGCGCCTCGCCTTCGCGTTGCGCTCGACCAGCTCCTGAATGCCTGGCTCGTAGAACGGGACCTGATTGCGTCGGAGACGGGCGATCTTCTCGTGGTCGACGTCGACCACAGTGACCTGATTACCGAGGTCGGCCAGGCAAGCGGCCGTCGTCAACCCAACGTAGCCCGCGCCGATCACGGCGACTTTGCTCATGGCGCGCCGATTATGCCTTGATCAGCGATTCGTAGACCGCGATAGTCTCCCGAGCGGCCTTGTCCCAGCTGAAATTGCGTGCGCGACGCAGCCCTGCTCGGCTCCAACGTTCACGCTGCCCGATCATGGCCGCCGCCGCTGCGCCCAGCGCGTTGCCATCGCCGTCCTCGACGAGCATGCCGACCTCGTCCACGACCTCGGGCCGGCTCGTGTTGCGAAACGCCGCCACCGGGCACCCGCATGCCATCGCTTCCAGGCACGGCAGGCCGAAGCCCTCATACCGGCTGGGGAAGACCAGGCAGCCGGCGGCCGAGTAGAGGTCGGCGAGCGATCCGTCGTCGACACGCCCGACCTGGACGGCGCCTGGCATGTTCGGCGGCGCCTGGCGCCCCGGATCTCCCACGAGAACTAGCTGCACGCCCGGGAGCGAGGACCGCGCCGCGTTCCACGCGTCCAGCAGCGCCGCCGGATCCTTGCGCGCGTCCAGCGCGCCGACAAACAGAAGGTAAGGGCCTTCGACACCCCACCTGCCGCGCACCCGTTCCGCGGCGCCTTCCCTGGGCGCGAACACCGGGTCGGCCGCCTCGCTGATGACGCGGACCCGCTGCCGCGCCGCCACCCGCAACCGCGCTGCGTCCTCGGCGGTGGCTTTCGACACCGCGATCACGGCGTCGGCCCTGCGCAGCAGGCGAAACGCCGCCATGTAGCGCAACCTCTCGCCGCGCATCCGAGGACCTCCCCAAGCCCAGGGGATCAGATCGTGGAGCGTCACCACCATGGGACGAGGGCTGCGGCCCGGAAGGTGGAAATCTATGGCGTGGTAGACGTCGGGGGCAATGCGCTGGATGTCAGCGGTCAGGGCGACCGCGTCCTCGTACGCAGCCAGCTGCCCATGGCTGCGGCGCCTACACCCGGCGAGCCTGTAGCCGCCGGGCGGTAGGTCCGGCTCGTCAAACGCGACGTCCAGGAGGAGAGTCATGTGCGAATCGAAGCCGGCACGGATCAGGCCTCCGAGCAGTCCCCGGGCGTAGGCGCCGACGCCGCGGCCGCCGCTTGGACCCTGTAGAGGTCTCATGTCCAGCAGCACGGTCGGGCGACCCGCGCCCTTCCGGGGTGAGTTCATGAGCACGAGGAAGCATAATTTGCCCGCCATGAACGACCTTGATCTCGTGATCGTCGGCGGCTGCGGCCATGTCGGCCTGCCGCTCGCCTTGTCGCTGGCCGAATGCGGCTACCGGGTCGGCATCAACGACATCGACCAGGCGAAGATCGACCAGGTCAAGGCGGGACGCGTGCCCTTCAGCGAGACGGGCGCCGAGGCCTTGCTGTCTGCGCTGCTGCCGACAGGCCGCCTCGAGCTGTCGCCGGACCCGGCCATGCTGCGCCGGACCAAGACGATCATCCTGGTCATCGGCACGCCCATCGACGAGTTCATGAATCCGTCGGTCCGGATCTTCGAGCGCGTCCTCGACGATCTCACGCCTCACGTGCAGAGCGGCTCGCTCGTCGTTCTCCGCTCGACGGTTTATCCCGGGACGACGGAGACGGTGGAGCGGCGCCTACGCGCCGCCGGCATCGAAGCGGAGGTCGCGTTCTGTCCGGAGCGAATCGCCGAGGGTCATGCGCTGGAGGAGCTGCGGACCCTGCCGCAGCTCGTCGGCGTGAACTCCGACGCGGCGTTTGCAAAAGCGAAGGCGCTGTTCGAGCGGATGGGGGTTTCCGTGGTCCGCACGACGCCGCTCGAGTCCGAACTGGCCAAGCTCCTCACCAACACCTGGCGCTACATGAAGTTTGCGATCGCCAACCAGTTCTTCCAGATCGTCAACCGGTCGGGGCTCGACTACAACCGGGTGCTCAATGCGATCCGGCAGGACTACCCGCGCGCGCAGGACCTACCTGGGCCTGGCTTTGCCGCTGGCCCTTGCCTGTTGAAGGACACGATGCAGCTCTCCGCTTTCACGTCGGACCACTTCCCCATGGGCCAGGCGGCCATGCAGGTCAACGAGGGCCTTCCCGGCTACATCGTCGACACGCTGAACTCACGCAAGCCGCTTCTCGGGCGGACCGTCGGCATCCTCGGCATGGCGTTCAAGGGAGAGTCCGACGACCCCCGCGCATCGCTGAGCTACAAGCTGCGCAAGCTGGCCCAGTTCAAGGGCGCCAAGGTCATGTGCACCGACCCCTACGTCCCAGACCCCAGCTTCGAGCCTCTCGACAAGGTCCTGCGCGAGTCGGATGTCATCGTGGTGGGGGCACCGCATCGCGTGTATCGCGGCCTCGAGCTGGACGGGCGCGAGGTGGTGGACATCTGGGGCGTAACTGGACCGATAAGACTATGAGAGGGAACGCGGCGTTCCCTCTCAACGCGGCGCTTCGCGCTGGTGCTCTCCCCTTCGCTTGAAAGTCCTCGTCACCGGCGCCGCGGGATTTATCTGTGGCTACCTCGTCGCCGAGCTCCTCGACGCCGGCCATGAGGTCGTCGGCGTGGACAACTTCAGCAAGTACGGCCGCGTCTCACGGACGTTCGACAACGACCCTCGATACCGCCTCGTCGAGGGCGACGCCAAGGACGCCGGGCTCCTGCGCAGGCTCGCTTTGGATTGCGACCACATCGTGGCCGGCGCCGCGATGATCGGCGGCATCTCGTATTTCCACGAGTTCGCGTACGACCTGCTGGCGGAGAACGAACGCATCAGCGCCGCGACCTTCGATGCGGCGGTGAACGCGTTTCGCAACGGTCGCCTACAGAAGATCACCGTTCTCTCGAGCAGCATGGTCTTCGAATCGGCGTCGGTGTTCCCCACTCCTGAGGGCGCTCAGATGACCAGCCCACCACCCCGGTCGACCTATGGCTTCCAGAAGCTCGCCACCGAGTACTTCGCGCGTGGGGCGCACGAGCAGTACTCGCTGCCCTTCACGATCCTGCGTCCTTTCAACTGTGTGGGCATCGGCGAGCGCCGAGCGCTGCGGGACAGCGACGTAAACAGTGGCAACGTCAAGCTCGCTATGAGCCACGTCGTCCCCGACCTCGTCCAGAAGGTGCTGAAAGGCCAGGACCCGCTGCACATCCTCGGCGACGGAAGCCAGGTGAGGCACTACACCTACGGCGGGGACCTCGCGCGCGGGATCCGGCTCGCCATCGAATCGGAGCGGGCGCTCAACGAGGATTTCAACCTGTCCACGGCCCGCTCGACCACGGTTCGCGAGCTGGCGGAGATCGTCTGGAGGAAGATCCAAGGCAAGGACCGGCCGCTGCGGGTCGTCTCGGATCGGCCCTACGAGCACGACGTGCAGATGCGCGTGCCAGACGTCGCCAAGGCACGAGATGTTCTCGGCTTCGAGGCCACCACCCCGCTCGAGGAAGTGCTCGACGAGGTGATCCCGTGGATCCGCGACGAGATCGAGGCCGGCCGCATCTAGGCACGTGGGCGACGAGACGCCGGCGCTCAGCGTCGTGATACCGGTCTACAACGAGGGCGAGAACGTCGTCCCCACGCTGCGCGGCGTCGTCGAGCACACCAAGACCAGGCCGCTCGAGGTCCTTGTGGTTCATGACTTCGACGAAGACACGACCGTGCCGGTGGTCAAGCGCCTGCAGGCCGAGCTGCCCCAGCTGCGCCTGCACAAGAACACGCTTGGCCGCGGGGTACTGAACGCCATGAAGTCCGGGCTGCGCGCCGCACGCGGCCCCTTCGTCCTCATCACCATGGGCGACGGCTCGGACGACCCGGCCGACATCGATCCCATGTACGCGCTTGCCCGGGGTGGCGCGGATGTCGTCGCCGGATCGCGCTACATGCGGGGCGGGCGCCAGCTTGGCGGCCCCCTCCTCAAGCGCACCATGTCACGCGCCGCCGGCCTGTCGCTGCACTGGTTGGGAGGCCTGCCCATCCACGACGCGACCAGCAATTTTCGGCTTTACTCGAAACGCCTCCTCAACCAGGTCACCATCGAGTCACGGGGTGGTTTTGAGCTCGGCCTGGAGCTCACGGTCAAGGCGTACCGGCTTGGGATGCGCGTGGCCGAGGTGCCCACCACCTGGAGCGATCGCACCGCGGGCCAGAGCCGATTCCGGCTCTGGCAGTGGCTTCCGCGCTATCTGCATTGGTACTGGCGCGGAATCGGTGGAAGATTTCGGACCAGAGGCTAAGATGTCGCGCGTGAACCGCCTGATCTATGCCCTCGCGATCTCGTTTTTGGCTCTTGGACCGCTGACCGCCGCGGCTGCCCCGATCCCTTCGCCGGGGCTCGACACTGTGCTGGTGGCGCCACCGAGCGGCTACACCGAGCTGACATCGACCTCATTCCATGGCTCGTTCACCGCCCATGACTACGCGGTGGCAAGCGATGAGGCCCAGGCGACCGAGATCGAGAAGACCCTGAACCACGACGGTTTCGTCGATGGATACGGGAAGACATGGATCGACAAGGCCTCGTCGCGCGCGATGGTCGAGGCCGTGATCGCGTTCACGGGCGGGCGGGGCGCCAAGGACTGGCTGACCGCCGCTGAGGCGGGCGACAAGTCCGACCCGACCTACGTCCGCGCCGACACGATCACCGGCGTCAACCCTTATTACGGTGGCCACTTCAAGTACTCGTCCAGCAACACGGTCGGCGACGTCTTCTCGTTCGTGAAGGGCAACGACGTCTTCATCGTCGGCGTCGTGTCGACCAAGGACGACGTGCTCAGCCTCGCAACGACGCAGACCAAGACGCAGTTCGACCAGGCGCCGGGGCAAACGATTCCCTCATCCCAGTGGCCCGAGAACGCCTCCAAGACTGTGGCCGGCTCGTTCCCCTTGCTGGCGGTGGGCATCATCGGGGCGCTGATCGTGGTCGCCGTCGTGGCGGTGCTCGCCCTGACGATGCGACGGCGCGGCGGCATGACGCCCGCGATGGTGGCAGCACCCGGCGCGATGGGTTCCCCGCCGGCCGGCGGCGTTCAAATGTCGACGGATGGCAAGTACTGGTGGGACGGTCAGAACTGGCGCGACGCAGCCACAGAGACGCCTCCGTCAGCGCAGAGATCCAGCGATGGAGCACTCTGGTGGGATGGGCAGAACTGGCGTACAGTCCCCCACGCCGGCCCGCCCCAGCAGCCGCAGCAGGAGTGGCCGCCAACCTCCTGAGCCTGGGTTGACTCGTCTGATCGTGGCGACGGCCGTGGCCGCGCTGGCGTTCCTTCCGGCGGTCGCCCTCGCGGCACCCACGCCGGCGCCAAGCCTGGCCACCCTCTTGGCCGCACCACCGGCCTCCGACTACAAGGAGGACACCACCCAGGGCCTCGCCCTCGAGGGTCCGTTCGGCCTCAAGGACTACGTCGACTTTCTCGGACCAGCCGATCCTTCGGGGACGCAGACCACCCTGCAGCGCGACGGGTTCGTTTCTGGATATGGCCGCAGCTGGGTCCAGCAGGCTTCCAGCCACCTGCTGCTCGAGATCGTGATCGCCTTCAGCGGCGGATCCGGGGCCAAGAAGTGGCTGGGGACGTCGCAGGAACTGGACAAGGCGGACCAGTTCTACAAGAGCGCGATGTCGATCACCGGCATCGAGACGGCCTACGGGGTGCACTTCGCCGACCCGACCACCCCCGCCTACGCCGACGTCGCCTACTTCGTCAAGGGCAACGACTACTTCATCATCGGGCTCGTTTCCGGGGCCGACGACCTTGGCGATTCCACCCCAAGCCAGACCAGGCGCCAGTACGACACCGCTCCGCCGTACACGATTCCGCCTTCGCAGTGGCCGGAGTCGGCGCGGTCGATCCTGGCCGACCCTCTCAAGCTCGTGACGCCCGCTGCGTACGTGCTGGGCGCTGCCGTCGCGGTCGCGGTGCTCGCCGCCCTCATCGTGCTCCTCGTATTGCGGCGCCGGCCGCGCGTGCAGCACGCCGCCGCGATCGAGCTCCATATATCGCCGGACGGGCGGTACTGGTGGGACGGCCAGGCCTGGCGCGAGTCATCGCACGATATCCCGCCCAACGCGCTGCGCTCTGACGACGGGCACTACTGGTGGGATGGCGGTGAGTGGCGGCTGATTCGCGAGGCTTCTGCTTCCGGCTGACCTCTACGTGACCAGCGGTCGGTAGTTGCGCCGGTAGTACTCCCAGTACTCGCCCGACTTGAGGGGCCGCCACCACTCTGGATGCTCCTCGTACCAGTGCACCGTCCGCTCGAGCCCCTCCGGAAAGGTGACCTGCGGTTCCCATCCAAGGGCAGTGATCTTTGCGATGTCGACCGCGTACCGATAGTCGTGCCCTGGCCTATCCGCGACGAACTCGATGAGGCTGCGGGGCTTGCCCATGATGTCGAGCACCGCCTCGGCAACCTGCAGGCCGCTCGTCTCACCCCCCGTACCGACGTTGTACACGTTGCCGGCGGGAGCCTCATGGAGAACGAGATCGATCGCCCGGCAGTGGTCCTCGACGTAGATGAAGTCCCTCACCGCGGTGCCGTCGTTGTACAGCGGGAGCCGCAAGCCATCCATCGCGTTGGTGATCAAGACCGGGATGAGCTTTTCCGGGTACTGGTTTGGACCGTAGTTGTTGGAGCCGCGGGTCACCAACAGCGGTAGCCCGAAGCTTTCGGCGTAGGCATGCGCGAGATGCTCGCCGCCCGCCTTGCTTGCCGAGTAAGGGCTCCGCGGCCGGAAGGCGTCGGTTTCCAACGACCGGCCCTCGCCCACGTGACCGTAGACCTCGTCGGTGCTGACGAGGAGGAACACCTGGTGCTCGTGCCTTCGCGCGGCCTCGCACAGCACAGCCGTCCCGCGCACATCGGTGTCGATGAACGCCAGAGGATCCATCAGCGAGCGGTCGACATGTGTCTCGGCGGCGAAGTTGACGATGGCGTCGCACTCCTCCGCCAGCGAGTCGACCAGCCCAGCATCGCAGATGTCGCCATGCACGAATCGGTAACCCGGCTGGCCATCGAACTCGTGGAGATTCGCCAGGTTGCCTGCATACGTGAGCTTGTCGAGGACGGTGACCTCCACCTCAGGGCGCTTCTGTCGCAGGTGGCGGACGAAGTTGGAGCCGATGAACCCGGCCGCTCCCGCAACCAGGAGGCGCTTGAGCGGCCGGCTCACGTGATGCGCGGCCCGGACGTCCAGTCGTAGCCGATCGTCGGGTCGTCGTGAGGTATCCGACCCTCGTCATCCGGGGCGTACACGCCCGACGTCACGTAGAGAAGATGCGTGCGCTCGAGCGCGCGGCAGCCATGCGCGACACCGGGTGGGATCTTCAGGCACGAGGGCGCTCCGTCTCCCATGAGCAGCTCCATCAGCTGACCCTTCGTCGGCGACCCCTCGCGCGTGTCGTAGAGCGCGACCTTGAGCGCCCCGATCGCGTACCACCAGTCGGTCTGCCGCTGATGGATGTGCCATGCCTTGATCACACCTGGGTGCATCAGCGAGTGGCTCCACTGGCCGAAGTGCTCGAAGAAATCGTCGGTCTCCCGGATGACCTCACGAAAGAAACCGCGCTCGTCTTCATGCGTCACGAGGTCTTTGACAACGACGCCTTCGATCACTGATTCTCGCCGGGTCACGATTCCTTGTTCGCGCCGTGGGCACGCACGAAATCGCCGACCGCGTGGTAGGCGGGGATCGACTCACCCGCGTCACCCCAGAATCCATCGAGGACGTCGTACTCCATCTGGCTGTGGTCGAGGTACCAGTTGTTGACGTCGGTGATCTCGAGCTCGCCACGCCCCGATACCTTCAGCTCGGGCAGGACTCTCCAGACGGACTCGTCGTAGAAATACACGCCCGTTACCGCGAAGTCGCTGGGCGGCTGTTCCGGTTTCTCGATGATCCGGGCGATCCTGTGGTTGCCATCGAACTCAGCTACACCCAGGTTGCAGAGGTGCGCCCGGTCGCTCTCCCGGGAGAGCACGACCCGCGCCCCGCTCTTCTGCTTGCGGAACGCTTCCACGCATGGACGAAGCGAGCGCTCAAAAACGTTGTCGGCAAGGAGCACCACGCAGCGGTCGCCAGCCACGAACTTCTCCGCGAGGCCCAATGCCTCCGCGATTCCCCCAGCCTTCTCCTGGTACGCATAGAACAGCCGGTCGATGCCGAACTCGTGCCCGTTGCCGAGCAAACGCAGGAACTCACCCGCGTGAGTGCCGCCGGTGACGAGCATGATCTCCCCCACCCCGGCGCCGACGAGCGCCTCGATCCCGTAGTTGATCATGGGGCGGTCGTAGAGCGGCAGCAGGTGCTTGTTGGTGATCCGCGTCAGCGGATGCAGCCGGCTGCCGGTGCCGCCGGCGAGTATCACTCCCTTCATCGTCCCCGGATTATCGTTCAGGAGATGGGAGCCGATCCCCCCGGCCAGATCCCTCCGCCGCGCCAGCAAACCATGTTTTCGCCCGATGGCTTCTGGTGGTGGGACGGCTCACAGTGGAAGGCCGCGGTCTCCGCGGACCGGTTGTGGCGGTGGAACGGCCAGACGTGGGAGCCGAATCGCGGTGCCGCCGCACCCGCGCGCGCGGGCGGCGGCGGGACCGCAACGGCCGTGGTCGTCACCATCCTTGGCTTTGCGGCGGTCGCGGTCCTGGTTTCGATCCTGGTGATCGTGGCCCTGCTCGCGATGGGCAATCAGCTATCGAACGTTTTCGAAAACGTGGTCACGGCGCTGGGAGCGAGTCCGACTCCGACCCCCTGAACCAGCGGTAGGCCACATGTTGTTGTGGCAGACTGGCGCCTGCACAACAGATGGCACGACCCGACAACTGGCCGCGGACGATCCTGCATGTCGACCTGGACGCGTTCTACACGTCCGTCCACCAGCGGGACGACCCCAAGCTGCGCGGCATTCCCGTCGCTGTGGCGGGGCGGTCGCGGCGAGCGGTCGTGATGGGCGCGTCATACGAGGCGCGTGGTTATGGGGTCCGCTCTGCGATGCCGCTGCACGAGGCCCTTCAGGTGTGCCCCCAGCTGACCGTGGTCGCGCCGGATGGCGCCCGCTACCGTGAGGCAAGCCGGGTCGTCCACCAGATCTTCCGCCGCTTCACATCACCGGAGCTGGTCGAGGGCGTCGCGCTCGACGAGGCCTACCTCGACGTCACCGCGCGCACAAGGCACGGCACGTCGACCGCGGACGATGTGGCGCGCCGGATCAAGTTCCAAGTCCACACGGAGGTCGGGCTCACCGCATCGGTGGGCGCCGCGACCTCAAAGCTGGTCGCCAAGGTGGCGAGCGGGACCCGCAAACCCGACGGCCTGGTCCTCGTCCTACCCGGCACGGAGTCGGATTTCCTTGCGCCGCTGCCCATCGGTGTCATTCCGGGGCTCGGCCCGAAGACCGAAGAGCGGTTGCATGCGATGGGCCTGCGCACCGTGGGCGCGCTGGCCGCCTATGAGACGCAACGCCTGGTCCAGGCGCTCGGCACGAATGGCGCCGTCCTCCAACGACTCGCCCAGGGCCGCGACCGAGCGCCGGTCGACGGCAGCCGGCCCGCCAAGACGATCTCGGCGGAGACGACGTTCGAGGACGATGTCAGCGACCGGGCCCAGCTCGAGCGCGCGCTTCGCGACCTCACCGACCGAGTCACCGAACGGCTGAAGACCGACGGCGTGCGCGCGCGGACGGTCTACGTGAAGCTGAAGCTCCCTGACTTCAGGCTCGTGAGCCGCCAGGTGAGCCGGACGAGCCCGACCGACGACGTCGAGACGATCTTCCGCGCCGCGCGTTCGGCGCTGGAGAAGTCGCACGTGGAGTCGCGGCCGGTGCGCCTGATCGGGGTGGGACTGTCGGGCCTCGAGCACCCCGAGCCGGACCTGCAGATGACCCTCTTCGACTAGGTGGCGTCCGGTCGATCACCGGTCGCGGCAGCGCGGCCACCACGTCGCCAACCGATCTCCAGCCCAATTTTTCACGCGCACGCTCGATCAGCGCGCGGAACACCATCGCGGTCGCCCTTGCGTCGTCGAGCGCCGCGTGGGCCGGCGTGACGTCGAGTCCCAGCTCGTCCACGAGCCGGGCCAGCCCCGGCGTCTGGCCCTTCGGCAGGTCGAGCACGAGCCGGGCCAGCGCCGTGGTGTCGATGATCGGATGCTCGAGCGGGCTCTCCAGTCCGCGTCCGACGAGCCAGGTGTCGAACGCGTCGTGGCTGTGCTCTACCAGCACCGCGCCCTGAGCGAAACGCAGGAAGCCCCTTCTTGCGTCCTTGAACTCGGGCGCCCCGATCAGCATCGAGCGGTCGATGTGGTGACGTCTGCGTGCGTATGGGTTGATGGGCGCACGGCAGTCGACAAGCGTGTCGAAGAACGACAGCGTGCGGTCGAGCCGGAACCGCTCGGCGCCGATCTCGAGGACGAGGAACGGCGCGTTGCCGGTCGTCTCGACGTCGAGCGCGACGAATTGGGCATCATCGAGCGAGGTTGGTGGGCCGACCTCCGGCGCGTCGACCGCGATCTCCTCCCACGCGACGGGCTCTGTGGCGCCGCGGGGTTTGAGGTAGAGGGGCTTGGACTTCATCAGCGCGCCAGCGCCAGCGCACGGCGCGCCCAGGCGATCTCCTCCCCGCTGAGGGCGCGGAGAAGCAACACCGCGACCGCATAGATGATGGCGCCGGCTGCGATGGGAATCGCGACCTCAAATCCCCGCACCGCGCTCAGCGGGTAGATGGCGACCCCCATGATCAGGCCCGCGAGTATGACGCGCCAGCCTAGGGCCAGCACCGGCACCCTGCCGACGTGGCGCGCGGTAAGCACCCAGCCGGCGATTCCAAGCACGAGCTCGGTTCCCACGGTTGCCCAGCTGGCGCCGATGTAGCTCCAGGGCGGGATAAGGGCGAAGTTGAGCGCGAGGTTCGCAACGACGCTCCATGCGGCGGCCCACGTGAAGGAGACCTGCCGGTCAGACGCGTTGAGAGCGCCGATGAACACGTTGTTGATGAAAGCCAATCCAAGAGCCAGCGCCAAGATCTTCAGTGGGGCTTCAGAGGCTCCAAATTGACTGCCGAGCAGCAGAGGAGTCAGGGGTTGAGCGAGGACGAAGATGCCGACGCTCGCGGGCCATCCCATCAGCAAGAGCGCCTTGTAGAAGCGGTTCAGCGCGTCGAGCATCTCCTTCGGACGCTCACGGTGATAGACCGCCAAAACCGGAAAGACGATGGACAGGAACGTGATCGGGACAAACAGGAGCGCTTCGATCGGCTTGTACGCGGCCGCGTACACCGACGCGTCGACGCGGCCATGGAAGATCAGGACCAGCGGCTGGTCGATCTTGAAATAGATGATCGTCAGCACGAAGGTGAGCGCGAAGGGCAAGCCTTTCCACAACCACTCGCGCAGCAGCGACGGCTCGAACCTCCAACCGATGACCGCGATTCGCTTCGCCGCCAGCACGACGGTGAAGTAGAGGCAGCTGAAGGCGTACTGGCCGGCGTAGGCCCAAACGAAGTAGGCCACGCCTTGATGGGTGATGCCTCCATACAGCACCAGGGCGAGCAGCACACCGCTCTCGAGCACGACTGCGATCGCCTCGAAGCCAAGCTGCTGAACCGCGTAGAGGCCGTTGCGGAGCAGGGTCGAGTACGAGGTCAGCACCATCAGAACGAAGCCGGGGACGATCAGGTCGCCGAGCCCGATTGGATATACGAGAGCGGCAAGCAGCAGCAGCGCGACCACCGACATCAGAAGGCGAACTGACATCACGTTGCGCAGATAGCGTTGGACCTGGTCGTGGTGGCGGGCGCCTTCGCGTACGAACAGCACATTGAACCCGAGGTCGAGGGCCACGCTCGCGATCGCGGTCAAGTTGATGAGAGCGCTGAACACGCCGTAGTTGTCGGTGCCCAGCCTTCTGATCATGTACAAGACCGTGAACAGGCCGATCAGGCGCGCGGCCACCTTCGCGGTGAGCACGATCGTCGTGTTGCGGAGAGCGCGCGAGCCGAGCCCTAGGCTGCTCGGCGGCGCTTCGAGTGCTGGATCGTTGTCAGGCAACTGTCTGAATCGTAGATGTTGGCCTCGTTACACTCCGGCCGTGGCAGACCGGATTCGCATCCTGAGCGGCATGCGCCCGACGGGGCGATTCCACCTCGGCAACTACCTCGGCGCGGCCAAGAACTGGGTCGAGCTGCAGAACCAGTACGAGTGCTTTTACTTCGTGGCCGACTACCACGCGCTGACCACGGAGCCCGACGGCCACAAGGCGGAGGACAAGGTCTTCGACCTGACCGCCGACCTGATCGCGGTCGGGATCGACCCGAAGCGGAGTGTGCTGTACCTGCAGTCGAAGGTCCCAGAAGTCGCCGAGCTGACGCTCTTGTTGTCGATGGTCACGCCTTTGAGCTGGGTGCAGCGCGTGCCCACCTTCAAGGAGAAGGCCAAGCTCCACCCGGACAACGTCAACCTCGGACTCCTCTCCTACCCGATCCTCCAGGGCGCCGATATCCTCATGGTCAAGGGCGCCGGCGTTCCAGTCGGCAAAGACCAGCTCGCCCATCTGGAGCTAGTCCGCGAGGTAGCGCGCAGGTTCAACCGCACCTACGCGCCGGTGTTTCCCGAACCTCGCGCCCTCCTCACAGAGACGCCCCTCGTCAAGGGCACGGACGGCAAGCAGCGGATGTCGAAGACCGTCGGCAACATCGTCGGCGTGACCGACGACCCTGACGTGATTCGCAAGCAGGTGATGAGCATGGTCACCGACGTCAAGCGGCCGCGCAAGACGGACCCCGGTCACCCCCGACTGTGCAACGTGTGCGCGTTCTACAAGTTCTTCTTCGACGACTGGGAGCACTACTGGGATCTCTGCCGCAAGGCGCAGATCGGCTGCTTCGACAAGAAGAAGCTGCTCGCTGAGCGCATGATCGAGACCTTCCGCCCTTTCCGGGAGGCCCGGGCGGAGCTCACGCCGGCGCTCGTGAATCAGATCCTCGAAGAGGGCAGCGAAAACGCTCGCGAAGTGGCTCGCCAGACGATGCTCGAGGTCCGCGATGCGGTTGGCCTCCCTTCCTATCTGGATCGTTAAGATTTGAGCCGGATGGCAGACGCTGCGGCCCCAAGGCGAATCACCCGGCGGACGTTTCTCGGCTGGTGGCTCGCAAGCCTGATGACCGCGACCGTGATCACAGGGTTGCTTCCCATCCTCGTCTTCTTCTGGCCGGCCCCTCCCAAAGGCCAGAAGAAAGGCCCCATCAACATCGCGCTGCAGACGCCCATCAACCAACTACAGGACGGCGATGCGGTCAAGTTCGATGCGCCCCGCAACCCCAACTCGGCGTTCATCATGGCCGACGGCGGAGGCGACAACGCGTCGGGCGAGCTCGCCTTTGGCGGATTCGTGGTCAAGAACCAGGGCAAGGTCAGCGTTTTCGCGATCAACTGCTCACACCTCGGCTGCTCCGTGGCGCTGAACAAGGATGCAAGGACATTCGACTGCCCATGCCACGGTTCGCGGTTCCACCTGGACGGCACTGTGCTTCGGGGGCCGGCTCCAGTTCCCCTTTCTCACTTAGCCTGGAAGCAAGGCGCCAACCCGGGCGACATCCAGGTTGAGGGCATAGTGCTGGGCTTTTAGATGGCGATCCCGCACCCGCGCGAAATCCAGGTGGCGGTGGTGGACTGGCTCGACGAGCGCTATCCATTCACGAAAGCAGTCGATGAGGCGCTCTACCAGCGCGTGCCGAACTTCGCCAACGCCTTCTACTACTGCTTCGGCGGGATGGTCTTCATCCTGATCGTCTTCCAGCTCTTGACCGGCGTGCTGCTGGCGCTCTACTACGTCCCCGACGCGACCGGGAATCCAGCCCCTGCTTACACGAGCGTGCAGTTCATCCAGAACACCGTGTACCTGGGCTGGCTGATCCGCGGCGTTCATTTCTGGAGCGCCAACCTCCTGATCATCATGGTCCTGGTCCATATGGCCCGCGTGTACTGGACCGGGTCCTACCGCGCGCCGCGCGAGCTCAACTGGATGGTCGGCGTGCTGATGCTTCTGATCATCCTCGCCCTCTCGCTGACCGGTTACCTCCTACCTTGGGACACCAAGGCTTACTTCGCCACCGAGGTCACGATCAAGATCGCGGGCTTGACGCCGCCCCAGCAGCTCGGCATGTTTATCAAGGAATTGCTGCAAGGTGGCCCGGTGGTCGGGCCGCCAACCCTGCAGCGTTTCTTCACCTTGCACGTATTCGTGCTACCGGCGTTGATCGTGCTGTTGATGTACGTGCACTTCCGATTCATCCGGGCGCACGGCATCTCGGAGCCGTTGTGAGCGATAAGAAGATCGAGAACGACGGCCCGGGCGCCGCGGTGGCGGCGCCCAAGGAAGTCCAGATCGTCGAGCTTGACGGTCATGGCGGCCACACGCTTGAGCCTGAGTGGAAGCGACTGCCGATCGGCCCCGACCACATCCTCTATCCGGTGCTCGTCGGCCTCGCCCTCTTCCCCATCCTGATGGGCGACGCCGGGCACCACCTGGCCGACGATATGCCTGACGAGGACACCCACCCGTTCTTTCCCGACCACTTCTGGCCGTACCCGATCATCGCGGTGGTGATGCTGATCGCTGTCGGAGTGCTCTCAGCCTTCGTACAGAAAAACCTTCAGCTCGAGCCAGCGGCAGACCCTCGCGCCGTCACGATTCCGCGACCTGATTGGTACTTCCTCTTTCTATTTCAGTTTCTGAAGCTCGGGCCCGAGCTGATCATGTCGCAGGTCATACCGGGCATCGTTGTCGGAGCATTGATCCTGTTTCCCTTCATCGACGGGATCGCCGGTCCGCGGATGGCCCGCCGCCTGGGCTGGAAGAGCTGGCCGGTGCCCGGACGCAACATCATCACCGGGACAGTCTTTGTGCTGGGCCTTCTGTACGTCGCGTTTCTGGAGTTCTGGGCACTGGCCGGGCCGAACTTCTGTCTGCCCTACTTCACCGGACCGGTCTGCGGGGCGTAAGCCCCCCGCCGGCTTCGCAGGCACCCGCCTTGAATGGGGAGGACTGAGGGCCTACGTTCGGGAGTCGTAGAGCTGCTTGGTCAGCTCGATCTGCGCCAGGTGCTCCCGCGCATGCCCGTAGTTCGTGATCAGCCAGTAGAGGCCCGGCTTGGGCTCGTTGTCGCCCCGCGGTCGGTTCTTGGTCAGGTCCTCGGCCGTCAGCCCGCCGAGGAGCTCGTCAACCTCGCGGTCCGCCTGGTCGAGTAAGGCAAGCAGGTCCCCGGCCTCGGCCTCGACGCTGAACTCGGCCTCCCGGTCGCGTTCCGTGGCCACCAGTCGCACCGACCGGAGCATCTCGCGCTCGGAACCAAGACTGTGCGTGACGAGCACCGCGATCGAGTTCGCCTTCGGCAGAGGCCGCCAGTTCAGGGTGCCGTGGTCCAACCCGCGCACCTGCTTGCGAAAGCCCTCGTGCAGCACATGGAACAAGCCTCGGAACGTGCTCGCCAGGGTCCGGACGCCGTCTTTGTCCATCTCAGACTTTCTCCGTCACACGGTATTCGAGATAGCGACCAAACAGTAATCGTGTGTGGGCCTCAAACGCCGGCAGGACGCTCATGACGAGGCCGACGATCGGATACAGGAAGTACTCGAGGTAGATCCCGCCCTTCTTCCACAGCGGCCACTCACGCGGCTTGGGCGGCAGCATCCGGATCTCGAAGTAGAGGAAGAAGACGACGGTCGACAGGGTGACGCCGAGCAGCAAGCCCGAGATGCTCCACAGCGTCTGACCGAGGTCGGTCAGCGAGAAGTCGATGCTCACCCAGATCGGCACCGACGCACCGAATATCAGCAGCACGGGCAGGAAGATCCAGTTGAGGTGGTTCAGGAACAGGTTCATGAACCGGCGAAAGCGCAGCACGAGCGGGATCTCGGGGTGCTTGAAAAAGCGGGCGAGCACATACGGGACGTCGGTGATCCCCCATGCCCAACGCTTGATCTGGTTGTACTGGCTGACGTGGGTGGCCGCGTAGTCGCGGGCCTGAGGCGAGTCGCCGTAGATGGGCAGCCAGACCGACTTGACAGAGAAGCGCTTGCCGAATGTGAAGAACGCCTTCCAGTAAAAGCGCGAGTCCTCGGGGATCACATCCTTGTCCCAGTAACCGACCTTGTGGACGAACTCGAGGCTGCATGTGTAGCTCGAGAAGGCAACGAGCCGGTGCGGCCGCGAATGGAGAAACATCTGCCACTGCGAGGTGCTCGCGGACATGATCCGCACCGCGAGCGGTACCTGCCAGATGTTGTTGTGGAACAGCGGCACGGGCTGCCAGATCATGTAGTCGCGCAGGGGCTGGCGAGCGTGGTGCCAGCTGATCCATGCGAAGTACTGCGGGTGCACGCGGTAGTCGGAGTCGAGGTCGGTGATGAGGACGTTGTTGAGGTCAAAGCCTTCCTCGGTGAGCACCCGGACCATCCAGCGACCGCCCCAGTTCATGGCCGCGGATTTGCCGATCACGATGCCCGGCTCGAGCGGGTCCTTGATGTGATAGAAGCCCCGCACCCTGCCGCCGAACTTCTCTTTGAGGCGCGCCACGTTCTCCCATCCGGGCTTGTCCGTCTCCCGCGTGATGATCCCGATCAGCTTCAGCTCGTCGGGGTAGTTGGCGTCGACGATCGCCTGCACCGTCCGCTCGAGCACGTGGTAGGGCTCGGTGTAGGTGGGCACGACGCAGAGATGGAGGAACTGGAGCGGGTCGGCGCCGGCCCCGAGCGCTGGCTGGCGGCAGAGAGCGAGCCAGTCCTTCCTCATGTCCCGCCGCATCCGCAGCATGGTGCTGTAGACGCCCGTCACGACGCTGACCGCGCGGAGCACCCAGTAGGCGTCGAAGATCAGCACCACGACCGCCACGAAAATCGCCCCGGGGAGCTTGAAAACGATCGGGATCCAGGCCGGCGCGAACAGCATGATCCAGGTGAACGCGCCGGGCGCCGCCTCGAAGGAGCGGGCGCCAAACTGCCGCAGGGCCCGCTCCCAGGCAGGCGCCACCGGCGGGGCGGCGGCTACAGACATGGCCCGATTATGGCCTGGGAATAGGTTCGGACCCGGGACCCTTGTATCTGGTATGAGCAACAAGATTCAGCACTTCGACGGCCCGACCTTCGAGGCGGATGTCCTCCAGGCCGGCGAGCCTGTCGTGGTGGACTTTTACGCAGACTGGTGCCACCCCTGCCACATGATGGGGCCGGTCATCGAGCAGCTGGCGGGCGAGTTCGCCGGCAAGGTGAAGATCGGCAAGCTGGACGTCGACGCCAACGAGGACATCGCGATCCGGTACGGCGTGATGGGCATCCCGACTCTGGGCCTTTTCAGTGGCGGCAAGATGGTCGACCGCCTTGTCGGTTTCCCCGGCGGCGCTGCGCCCATCAGGGCCTGGGTCGAGAAGCACGCCAACACGGCAGCGGTCCAGAGCTAGGCGTTAGATAGACAAAGGCGGCGGGGTGAAATGCTCCGCCGCTTTCTCATTTCTGAGCTAGCCTGGCTTCGGTGACAAGGCAGCACTGGTGGAGCGGCTCGGGTCGAATCTTCGGCGAGGCTCCGGGTCCCGATTCAAGCGGTCGCCAGGTCAACCGCGAACCGAACCTGGTTTACCTGGCCCTCGGCATCACAGGATTGCTTCTCTTAGCCGCGATCGCCTTCGGAGTCTGGCAACCCTGAAGATATGAGAGGGAACCCAGATGGTTCCCTCTCATCGACCGGGCGCTTCGCGCCGGGTCTGCTCTCTTTCCGGTATACGGTTCGGATTTTTCTAACTAGTCACTCGTAGCAACGTCTGGCAGACGTTGAAAACAGAGTCGCGGCCGGCGTGAAGCCGGCCGCCAAAGTGACGCTGGGGACGAGTAGGGACGGGTCGAGGTTTGCCGCGCCCCACCTCTCATGTCTCAGTGCCCCCACATGGCGCGTTCGGCGTGCTGGACGGTTTCCGGACCGTGCTCGCCGGTGCGGATGCGGACCGCGTCCTCGATGCCGATGACGAACAACCCTGAAGGTATGAGAGGGAACCCAGATGGTTCCCTCTCATCGACCGGGCGCTTCGCGCCGGGCCTGCTCTCTTTCCGGTATACGGTTCGGATTCTTCTAACTAGTCACTCGTAGCAACGTCTGGCAGACGTTGAAAACAGAGTCGCGGCCGGCGTGAAGCCGGCCGCCAAAGTGACGCTGGGGACGAGGACGGACGGGCCGAGGTTTGCCGCGCCCCGCCTCTCATGTCTCAGTGGCCCCACATCGCGCGTTCGGCGTGCTGGACGGTTTCGGGACCGTGCTCGCCGGTGCGGATGCGGACCGCGTCCTCGATGCCGATGACGAAGATCTTCCCGTCTCCCACCTCGCCGTTGCCCGTGCGCCCGGCGACGGCGAGTTTGTCGACCACGGTCGCCACGATTTCGGATTTCATCACCGCCTCGACCTTGAGACGCGGCCGGAGCGAGATGTGGACGGAGGCGCCGCGGTACTTCTCGGTGTAGCCGCGCTGGGCGCCGCATCCCTTGACCTCCGTGACCGTCACCCCCGACACGCCGCACTCGTCCAGTACGTCCTGGACCTCCTGCAGCCTTTCGTGGCGGATAATCGCGACCACCATCTTCATCGCGCGCTCTCCGTTCGCCGTGGTCATGCCGGCGACACCTCCTTGTGCGTAGCGGGTGTGGGTTCAAACTCCGGGTGCGGGTTGACGGTCGGCGTGTCCGCGGGTCGGTAGACGCCGCCGGGCACCGGCATGAACGACTCGGGGTATCCCCACATCCCGTGCTCGCTGATGTCCAGGCCCTCCATCTCTTCGCCGGCGCTGACGCGGAGCCCGACGGTCTTCTTGATAACCCAAAAGAGTCCGTAGCTCAAAACGAAGACTGTCGCGAAAGCAGCCACCACCGCGATCGCCTGGGCGCCGAGCTGGTGGAAGCTCCCGGTGTAGAAGAGTCCACCCTGGCCGACGCCGTTGAACTTCGCCAGCGCGGGTACTGTGAACAGCCCGCAGCTCAAGGTGCCCCAGATTCCCGCCAGGCCGTGCGCCGGCAGGGCGCCGACGGGGTCATCGAGGTACTTATCGATCGCAAGCACGCCGACGACGACGATCACGCCGGCGACTGCACCGATCACGATCGCGGCCCACGGCTCAACGTAGCCGGAAGGCGCCGTGATGGCGACGAGCGCTGCGATCGCCCCGTTGCCGATCATTCCGACGTCCATCGTCTTTGTGATCGCATAGACGCTGATCAGCGCCGCGACCGCGCCCGCCGCCGCGGCGAGGTTGGTGACGACGATGACGTCAGCGAAGTGGAGGTTCGTTGCGTTCAGCGTCGAACCGGGGTTGAAGCCAAACCATCCGAACCACAGGATCAGCACGCCGAGCTGAGCGAGCGGCATGTTGTGGCCGGGGATCGCGTTCGACCGCCCGCGCTCGTACTTGCCGATGCGAGCACCGAGCAGCAAGAGTCCGGCGAATCCAGCGGTAGCGCCCGTCAGGTGGACGACAGTCGAGCCCGCGAAGTCCTGGGCCCCAAGCGTCGCCATCAGAAAGCCACCGCCGAAGAGCTGGTGGCTGATGAGCGGATAGATGAAAGCCGCGAACGGGATGCCGAAAAGGATGTAAACGATGAACTTGGTGCGCTCGATCATCGTGCCCCAAACGATCGCGAGCGAGACGGCGCAGAAGACAAACTCGAAGAACCACTTGGCTGCGGCGGGCGCGGTGCTGAATGCGATCGCCGGGAGGTCCAAAGTGGAGCCCGGGCTGAAGGTTGGGAAGAAGCCGCTGCCGCCGATGACGGCGAAGATGCCACCTGCGCCGAACGCAAATCCGAAGCCCAGCGCCCAGTAGGAGATGGAGCTGACGCTCAGATTGGTGACAACCTTGGCGACCACGGTGCCGACGTTCTTCATGCGACTGAAGCCGACCTCGAGCATCGCGAAGCCGGCCTGCATGAACATCACAAGGCAGGCGGCAACGATCACCCAAACCGTGTCAGCCGCGATGCCGGCAGCCTGACCAGCGGTCGTGTCGTCGGCAAGCACCGCGATAGGCAGCAGCGCGGCGGCCCACGCGGCGGCGGCTGCGATCGCGACCACGCGCCGTCGGCGGCGTAACGCTTTCCAGAAATCCCTAGGTACCGGCAACGACGTCACCTCCGTTCGTTCTCCCTGACGCCAGCGGGTCGCGCCGGCTGATGCGGCAGAGCCTAGGATTGCCGCCCGGCTCGCCAAAACGTGTGAACCCGACAAATCAGAACCGCCTGACTCGTGGGTTTCGCACGGGAGACACGCGGTTGTGGATAAGCCATTTTCGTGTCAAACGCACGGAAAGCGCCGGCTCGAGTTCGTAGCACTCTCACCTGATTGTTTGCGAGGCACCTTCCTACGATCACCGTGGGGCCCGTCAAATCTCTGGAATCTCGTGGAGGGTGTTCATGGCAGTAGAGGCAAAATCGGTCAGCAAGACCAAACCGGTGAGCAAGACCAGTCCGCGCGAAGTGCTCGAGCGGGCGAAGGCAGAGGGCGTCGAGGTCGTCGACGTGCGTTTCATCGACCTTCCCGGCACCTGGCAGCATTTCAGCCTGCCCATCGGCGAGCTGGAGGTGGACAGCTTCAAGGACGGCCTCGGATTTGACGGCTCGAGCATCCGCGGATTCCAGTCGATCGACGAGAGCGACATGCTCCTCATGCCGGACCCCGACTCGGCGACGATCGACCCGGTTCTTTCCCATAAGACGCTTTTCCTGATCTGCGACGTCGTGGACCCGATCAGCGGCGAGCCTTACTCCCGCGACGCGCGGTTCATCGCCAAGAAGGCGGAGGAGCACCTGCGCCGGACCGGCATCGCGGAAATCAGCTACTGGGGTCCCGAGGCCGAGTTCTATCTGTTCAACTCGCTCCGGTTCGACCAGAACGCCCACAGCGGCTACTACTACATCGACTCCGAGGAAGGCATCTGGAACTCGGGCAAGAACTCAGAGCCGAACATGGCGTTCCGGCCGCGGCACAAGGAGGGTTACTTCCCTGTCCCGCCGACCGACAAGCTGCAGGACCTTCGTTCCGAGATCATGCTCAAGCTCATCGAGGCGGGAGTGCGCGTCGAGGTGCAGCACCACGAGGTCGGCACCGCCGGGCAGGCCGAGATCGACATGCGGTTCGACTCGCTGACCAAGATGGGCGACAAGATGATGGTCTACAAGTACGTCATCAAGAACGTCGCCGCTCAGCACGGCTACGTCGCGACGTTCATGCCCAAGCCTCTCTTCCAGGACAACGGTTCCGGGATGCACGTGCATCAGAGCCTGTGGAAGGACGGCGAGAACCTTTTCGCTGACGCGAAGGGCTACGCCGGTCTCAGTCAGACCGCGATCTACTACATCGGTGGTTTGCTGAAGCACGCGGCGGCGCTGCTCGCCATCTGTGCGCCAACGACGAACTCGTACCGCAGGCTCGTGCCCGGTTACGAGGCGCCGATCAACCTCGTGTACTCGAAGCGCAACCGCTCGGCGTGCGTGCGCATCCCGATGTACTCGACCAACCCGAAGACCAAGCGCGTCGAGTTCCGCTCGCCCGACCCGGCCGCGAACCCGTACCTGGCGTTCTCGGCTTGCCTGATGGCCGGCCTCGACGGCGTCAAGAACAAGATCCTGCCGCCAGAGCCGGTGGACAAGGACATCTACGAGCTCGAGGGGGCGGAGAAGGCAAAGATCAAGTCAGTGCCCGGCTCGCTGGCCGAATCGCTGGACGCGCTCGAGAAAGATCACGCGTTCCTGCTCGAAGGCGGCGTGTTCACCGAGGACGTGATCGAGACCTGGATCGCCTACAAGCGCGAGAAGGAAGTCGATGCGATCGCGCTGAGGCCGCACCCGTGGGAGTTCATGCTCTACAGCGACGTCTGACCGAAGAAGCGTCGTTCATCGAGGGCCCCGGCTCACCCCGGGGCTCTTTTTTTTGCGATCGAGCCTAGGCGCCGAGCATCGCGCGAGCCCGCAGGGCGATCGAGATTGCGACCCGCGTCTCGGCGTCGTCCAGCTTCAGGCCGGTCAGCGACTCGATACGCTCGACGCGATAGGTCATCGAGTTGATGTGGATGCCCAGGTTGCGCGCCGCCGCGCGGCGGATCCATCGCGCCGCCGACAGCGCCTCGAGAGTTTCCAGCAGTGGTGTGTCGCGCGACTGCGCGTACTGAAGGAGCGGCCCGAGCAGCTCGTTGACGAAACGGCTGAGGGCGTCGGGGCTCTGCACCTCGAGCAGGAGACGGAACGCGCCCAGGGAGCGATATGAGGCGACGCGCCCCCGGCTGCCCGCGCGGCGGGTCAGGCGCAAAGCCTGACGCGCCTCGATGTGCGACCGCGCCAGCTCGCCGACGCCATTCGCCAGGTTCCCGATACCAACCGACGCCGACCCGGGTTTCATCACCGGCGCCGCGGCCGACAACACCTGCGCGGCCAACTTCTCGACTGCCGGCAGGTCGGCGGCAAGCTCGTCCGGGACGAGGAAAACCGCCGAGGCCGAGCGGACCAGCGTGAGCGCGCCCGGCAGACGCGAGCGAATCAACCCGCTGAGCGCCGCGTCCAGGCGATCCTGCTGGCCCCGGGGGGCGAGCGTCGCCTCGGTCTTGTCATCGTCGGGTTCCAGCACCACGACCCACGCCCTTTGCGGCAAGCGATGCCCGAGGCGTTCCGCCTGGCGGGCGATCCGCTCGGCTTCGTCCGGTTCGAGACCACCGGCGAGGACCTCCTCGACCAGGTCTCCGCGAAGGCGGCGCTCGACCTCCGCCGCGGCGCGCTCCTTGGAAAGCTCGAGGGCAAGCACCGTCGAGCCATGCTCCAGGGCTCGGAGCCGACCCTCGGGGTCGACCGATTCTTCGTCGACACCCACCGCCAGCAACGCGAGCGTCTCAGCGCCCGCACGCACCGGCACCACGTCAAGTGGGCGTGCGGGGCGACCCGCGTTGATCCTTACCTCCCGGGCCGAGGCGCCGATCGCGGGGACATGGATTCGCTGCGGCATCCCGTCGGAATGCTCTCCCGCGCCGCGGACGCGATAGCCGTCGCCCGAGTACAGCGCCGCGCGTCCGCCGGCCAGCGATCCGATGACCTCCAGGATCAACCGGATCCCCGCCCCGTCGAGCGAGAGCTTGGTGAACCGCTCGTGGATGTCGTGCGACAGACGGATCTCGGCGAGCTGGACCTCAGTGCGGCGCTGCAACTCGCTCCGCTCGAGGATGCCGGCCACCTGCGCGGCGATGGCGCGCAGGAAGTCGATATCACCCGAGTCGAACTCACGCCTCTCGGTGCTCTGCACGTTCAGCACCCCGACCAGCCGCGGTCCTGACTCGATCGGCACCGACGCCATGGAGTGAAAGCGGTCCTCGTCCAGTCCCGGCACCCACTTCCAGTGCGGCTCCTTGCTGACGTCCGGTACCACCGCCGGCCGCCGCGAGTCCGCCACCCAGCCGGTGATGCCCTCGCCGACCTTCATGGTCACCTTGCCCACCATGTTCTCGTTCAGCCCGTTGGTCGCCGTGAGCAGGAGCTGTTCGTTCGGCGCGAGAAGGTAAAGGGAGCAGACATCGGTCCCGATCGCCGACGTGGTCTCGCGAATGATCAGCTCGAGCAGCTCGTCGGGCCGCTGAGTCGAAGCCGCCGCCTGGGCCAGGCGGACGAGGAAGTTGAGCTCCCGTGCGGCGAGGCTCGAGTCGGCCACGCCAGAAGCCGCGCCCACCGCATGCAGATTGCGCCTTGCTTTCACGCCATGTCTCGTGTCAACAACACTATGGATAACGCCTTGGCTAGTGTGACCGATACAGGCTCGACCTGCTCAAAGGTTGGCGTTAGATTTAGCCCCGGGTGACATCTCAACGCCGGGGAGAGTGGCGGGAGCACTTCGCCGGAGTTGACGTGCCGGTGCCGCTGCATGGCGGGTCAACCGTCACGGGGATCAACTTCGACAACGCCGCCAGCACGCCTCCGCTGGCTCGGGTGCGCGACATGGTCAACCGTTTCTCCGACCTCTACTCGAGCGTGCATCGCGGGACCGGGTACAAATCCCGTCTGTCGACCGAGGCCTACGAGGACGCTCGCGAGATGGTCTCCGGGTTCCTCGGCGTGGACGAGAAGAGCCAGGTCGTGATCTTCGTCAAAGGCACCACCGACGCTCTCAACCGGATCGCCGCGGAAGAGGCGAGGCTCGACGGCCGCCAGGTCCTCGTCACCGAGATGGAGCACCACGCGGACCTGCTGCCCTGGCGCCACCGAAGCGGCCACGTCATGGTCGGTCTGTCACGCGATGGCCACATCGATCTGGAAGCGATCGAGTATGCGCTGAAAAACGCCGACGGCAGGATCAGCCTCGTCGCGGTGTGCGGCGCTTCCAATGTCACGGGGTTCGTCTCCCCCATTCATGAGGTGGCGGAGCTCGCGCACCGCTTCGGCGCTCGCGTGTCGGTCGATGCGGCGCAGCTGGCACCGCACCACCGCATCGAGGTCCGCCCCGCCGGCGACCCGGGCCACCTCGACTTCGTATCGCTGTCGGGACACAAGATGTACGCGCCGTACGGGGCCGGCGTGCTGGTCGCGCCGCGCGATTTCTTCTCGGGCGCGCCTGAGGTCATGGGCGGCGGCGCGATCGACATCGTCACGTGGGACGACACCGTTTGGACAGATCTCCCCGACCGCGAGGAGGCCGGGTCGCCCAACGTCATCGGCGCGGTTGCGCTCGGCGTCGCCATCGAAACGATGCTCGAGCTCGGCTTCGACGCGATGCTCGACGACGAGCTGACGATCGGCCGGCGGCTGCTCGCGGGTCTGAGTGGCATTTCCGGCGTGAGCGTGCTGGGCGGCGTCGAGCCGCGCGATCCTGGCGGGCGACTCGCGCTGGCGAGCTTCGTCGTCGAGGGTCTGCATCACGGCCTCGTGGCCGCCGCCTTGAGCCACGAGTGGGGCATTGCCGTCCGCCATGGTTGTTTTTGCGCGAACCCTTACGTCTTCCACCTGCTTCATATGAGCAGGGACGACGTGGAGGCGGTGGAAGGCGAGGTGACGGCGGGCCGTCGGAAAGCACTGCCAGGAGCGGTGCGCGCGAGCCTCGCGCCGTACAACACCGAGGCCGAGGTCGACCGGTTCCTCGAGGCGGTCAGGCAGATCGCCCGCGGCCGCATCAAGTCGACTTATGAGCAGGCTGCCGACGGAACATACGCACCGTCCGGCGGCTGGCCGCGCATCCCCAGCCCGCTCCACGCCATGGTGAAACGCGAGGCTCGGGCGTGATCAAGCTGATTGTCGAGATCCTGCTCGCGATCTTCCTGCACCCCGTTGCTTTCATCCTGTGCGTGATCGACATCGTCAACCGGGAGGACCTCGTCGGCTTCTGGAAGGTCCTGTGGATCGTGATCACGTTCATCTGGGGCATCGGCCCGATCCTTTACGTCCTGCTAGGCCGCGGAAAGTTCTGGTGATGCCAGCCGCGGCATGAGAGACCGCGCGGCGACGCGAGCCCTCGTGCTCGGTCTTCTCGCTTTGCCGTTCGGAATCTTTGCGCCATTCGCGATCTGGACTGGAGCCCGCTCGTGGCGGCGCATCCGGGCTTCAGGTGGTGACCTGCACGGAGCGACCAGCGCCGTCGGGGGCCTGGTCGCCGGGCTCACCGCACTCGTCGCGTTTCTTGTGGGGACGATCTACTGGCTGGTCGCGTCTTGATTGCGCGCGCTGTCCTGGCGCTCGCCATATTCCTCGTCGCACTTTTCACGTATCCAGGCGCATTGTTGGTTTCGGTCGCGACCCGACTCACCCCTCCACCAGGCGCCACGGCAGGCCCAGCCGAGGTGCTGCCATGGCTGCATGTTGCGCATCCGTCTGGAGGAATGCCCTACATCGCGGACGACCAGGGCCGGCTCGTAGTGCTGCATGGCGCGACGCCCGCCAGCTTGCTCGAGTTCGGTCCCGGCACAACGCCTCTGGATCCCATCGATCCATCGGCGTATGAGTCCGGCCACTGCCCGGCGAATCTGCCCGACAGCCGCTACCCACCGCTGTGCCAGGACGACCTCTCGGCAATGGCCGCGCTTGGCTTCAACCTCGTACGGCTTCCGATCTCGTGGAGCGTTTTAGAGCCCGAACGCGGCCGTTTCAACGACACGCTCCTCGATCGAATCGCGCAGATCGTGGAGTGGGCACGCGCGCTCCGTATGTACGTGATAGTGGACATGCACCAGAACGCCTTTTCCCACTACGTCGGCACCGGCGAGGGTGTCGATCTTCGATACAACAGCGGTGCGCCAAGGTGGGCGACTATCACCGACGGGTTTCCGTCCCACGTCTACGAGAAACAGCGGGAAATAAATCCCGCCGTTTTCGAATCCACGACGAACTTCTGGTACGACCGCGACGGGATCCAGGACGAGTTCATCGCCGCGCTGGCAGTTATCGCGCACCGGTTCCGGGACGAAAGCGTGGTCGTCGGCTATGGCGTGTACAACGAACCGTTGCTTGGATGGAACCTGCCGCCCGGATTCGAAGACCTCCTCCTCTTTCCGTTCTACAGACGCGTGATAGACGCCATTACGGGAGTGCGGGATGGCTTGCCGTGTTGGTCGGGGTTTTTCATGCCCGCCGTCTGCGGCTACCGGGACCTGGGGATCCACGACGTTCGGCATCTGATGTTTCTCGACACGGGCCTGCTGCGAGAGGTCACCGACTTTCCGACCCACCTCGGCCTGCCCGTCAGCTCATACGCGAACGTCGTCTTGGGGTTGCATGCTTATACGCACATCTACACGCCGGATGGGCTGCTGGGCCAGAAGGTCCCGGACACGAGCTACCCCTGGGGCGGCTACGACCAGGGCTGGGATTTCGCGGCGCGCGAGGCCAAAGCCATGGACGCCGCGCTGTTCATGGAGGAGTTCGGCAATGATCCGAGAGACGACGCGCTCATCCTCCACAACCAGCTACTGGAGGCCGAACGACACCACGCCGGTTTTGCTTTCTGGACGTGGAAAGAGAACGGCGACGCGCACAGCTGGGGGTTGTTCGACCCGCCAAATCCCACCACCGCCTCAAGCGGCTGCATCAGAGAGCAGCGCGAGCGCCTGCTGGCCAGGGCGTACCCGCGTGTCACAGCCGATCCAACACTGACCTACCACTACGACCCTTCCGACGGTAGGTTCGCGCTCAACGCGCGCGGTCGGTCCGGCGACTCGACGACGGTCGTATACGTGCCGCGGGAGGTGACCGGCCAGATCTCGAGCGACGGTGCGGTTCGGATCGTGGTCAGCGACGAGACCGACGGTAGTCGCCTGGTGTTCGCGTCACCGACAGGTGGGCCGTTTGTCGTGGCGGTCTCGCCTGCACCAATGACGCTGACCGGCTGCTCCTAGCGGCTTCAGAACAGAGCCAGGCAACGATCCACTGCCGAGGAAAGTCCCAGGAAGATCTGGGTTAGACGTACTACTGTTGGGCCTGCCGGCATCGATTAATCTTGGAGGCCAGGGTGGGAAGCCGACCAGCAACGTCTGGCCGCGTCGTCGCGTCTACAAACGGGACCGCAAAGAGCGACCGGCCGCGGCTAAACGCAAGCAAGAAGAACGGTGGCGCCAAGCGCCGCACGGGCCCCGCCGGCACGCCGGCGATCGAGCCCGCGGTCAAGCTCGTCGCCGTCCACAAGTCATACGGGCGCAACCCGGTGCTCAAAGGTGTGAACTTCGCGGTCGCGCCAGGCGAGCTCGTCGAGGTCACCGGACCCAGCGGCTCAGGCAAGACGACGCTGCTTCGCCTCGTCCACGGCCAGCTGAGGCCGAGCGCCGGCGAGCTATGGGTGCGAGGACGGAGCCTGCACCGGCGGTGGCGGCGCGGTCTCGGCGACCTCCGGCGCGATGTGGCGTTCGTCTTCCAGGAGCAACGGCTGCTGCCTCGCCTGACGGCGTTGGAGAACCTCGTGCTCGCGCTGCAGGTGCGCGATCCCCAGGTTCCGAACGCAGCCATCAAGCAGCGCGCGCTGGCGGCGCTGCAATCGGTAAACCTCGCCTCGAGGCGCGGCGCGTATCCGCACGAGCTGTCCGCGGGTGAACGGCAGCGGGTCGCGGTCGCCCGAGCTCTCGTGACCAGGCCACGGGTCCTGCTCGCGGACGAGCCGCTCGCGTCCATGGACGAGGAGAACGCGGCGATCGTCATGCGACTGCTCGAGGAAGCAGCCGCCGCCGGTACGACTGTGATCGTCGCCACGCACCGGCACACCTTCCCAGCCAGCCGGATCCTTCGTCTGCCCAGCGCGCGGGTGATGACCAACGGCGCAAAGCGCGCGCATGCGAATGGCAACGGTCACGCCAACGGCAACGGCAGCACGAATGGCAACGGCAACGGCAACGGGCACACCAACGGTGTGCTCGTGAAGCGGGCGTGGTGGCGGGTGATGATCCCGGTCCGCGAGCGCTTGCATCGTGTTCCCCAACCGAAACAAATCCCACTCTGGCGGCGGGCGGCGGCGTTCAGCGCGAACAGCTTCCGCCTCGTCGTCCTCAGTGGGCTGCGGAGCTGGAGCCGAGATGCGAGGCAGACGACGCCAGTCATGGGCACCATCGCGCTGCTCTTGATTCTGTGCGGGACGCTGGCCCTGATCGGCGTCGCCGTCCAGCATGCGGTGGCGGACCAGGCCGGCCAGGCTTCGCTTGTCCGCGTCTACCTCGCCGACAGCGCCACGCAGGACAGCATCAACGCGCTCGAGGCCAGGCTGCGAGCGGACTCGCGTGTAGCCTCGGTCACTTACGTGTCGGCTGATCAGGCGCTGGCGGAAGCTCGCAAGCGGCCCGGGCTGGACAATCTTTCGAGCCTCAGCTCGGCGAACCCATTTCCTGCAAGCCTTGACGTTCGCGTCAAAGTCGTGACGCAGGTCGAGGCGGTGGCTACGTCGGTCAAAAATGACACCGCGGTCGATCCCACCTACGCGACGTCATACGACCCAGATACCTACTCGCGCCTGCGGCGCTTCGCGCTCATCGCGGGCGGCATCGCCGGCGGGATCGTGCTTCTTTTCGCCGCCGTCGCCTACGCGGTGATCGCCAACGCGATGCGCGGCATCGCCGGCGCCCGCCGTCCTGAGGTCGCGATCACGCGGCTGCTCGGCGCGCGAGGCTGGATGGTCCGCGGGCCGTTCGTCATCGAAGGACTCACGACCGGTGCCCTCGCCGGCGCGGTGGCTGCCGCCGCTGTCGCGGGTGCCTACCTCCTTGCGACCCGCTTCGAATCGACGGTCTACGTCCAGGTGCTCCCCGGCGTCGACGCGACGGCCGTGCAATACGTGCTGGCCGCCGTCATGACCGCCGGGCTCGTGCTCGGCGCGGCGACCGCGATGCTGGGCTTCCGCAGAGCGCGGGCGTGAAGCGACTCGCCGTCGCCGCGGGCCTTGTCGGAGCTTTGCTTGCGATCCACGTACCGGGCGCCGGCGCGACCGACCCGTCGCCATGTCCCACCCCAGGGACCTCTTCGGGCAGCCGCGTCAGCTGCCCAGCGCCGACCGATCCCAACCAGGCGGCGTACGACCAGCTGAAAACGCGCCTCGGCGGTGACGTCGCAAGGGCGCTCACCGCGCAGCAACGTTTGCGGAGAACGCTCGACCAGTTCGCCGGCATCGAGCAATCACTCACGGCAGAGGTCGCGCAAGAGGAAGCCACCATCGCGCGGCTCGAACAGCAGATCGCGAAGCTCGACGCCGAGATTGCGGACACGCAGGAACGGATCGAGGTCGAGAAGAAGGAGCTCGCTGTGATGTCGCGGGCCATCTACCGCGAGCCGGACTCCTTCTGGCTCCTTATCGCCCGCACGGGCAACCTGCACGACGCCCTGATCGCGACCGCGGACGCGGTGGTGGCCGGCCAGCGCGCGCACGCGCTGCAGGACAGGCTCCAGGCCGACCTCGTGAAGCTGCAGGCGGACCGCGATGCACGCCAGGCCGATCTCGACCGGCAGAGCAACACACTCGATCTGCTGAACGCAAACCTCAGCTCATTGCAGGAGGTGATCAGCGAACAGGGCGTCGTCAGCGCGAGCCTGACGACGCTGATGGCGCAGCTGAACGGCGCCAAGGCGCACATGCAGAACCAGGCTCCGGACGTCACCGCGACACTTGCCCAGCTGCTCGAGTCGCAGGAGCAGGACCTGATCCTGCGCTCGTACCAGACCGCGTGGACCCAGGCTGAGGTGGGCACGGGTCTCGCGCTCATGAACAAGCAGCTGCCTGCCGGCAAGACCATCGCGGGACTGGCTCTGTCATGGCCGATGACGGCGTTCCAGATCACGCAGGCGTTCGGCCCGTCGAACTTTGCCCTCGAGCCTCCGCTGGGCCCGTACAAGCACTTCCACACCGGCGTCGACATCTCGGCACCGCTGGGCACTTCGGTGATGGCAGCCGCGGACGGCATCGTCGTGGCGGTGGGCCACACCACCACGGGCTACGGCAACTACGTGATCATCGCCCACGGCGGCGGCATCGCCACGCTGTACGGGCACCTGCTTGCGACCAAGGTCAACTACGGCGACAAGGTCGTGCGCGGACAGGTGATCGGGTCGGAAGGATCAACGGGATTGTCGACCGGCCCGCATGTCCACTTCGAGCTGCGCGTGGACAACCAGGTCCTCAACCCGATGCCGTACCTGCCGATCCCGGGGACGAACTGGTCCGGCCAGTAGACTCTGAAAATCTGACTACGCCCCCGTAGCTCAGGGGATAGAGCAGGACGGTCCTAACGTCAAGGTCGGGGGTTCGATTCCCTCCGGGGGCACCACGGCCATGTGCTTATTCGGCTGCCTACGAAGTGATCTGTTCAGGCCGCCCAGCGCATCCCGGGCCCGCGAACTCTCCTAGGAATCACTCTCTCGGGCGGGATGAACTTCACCCCATCGCCGGCCCGGATCACCTGCCAGCCGCCCTCGTGTACCAGCCGGTGGTGGTGGTAGCAGAGCGGGAGCAGGTTGGGCAGATCACTCCGCCCGCCGCGAGCCCAGAACTCGATGTGATGTGGGCTCGTCATGTTGATCGGCCGGTCACACTCCGGCGCCGCGCAGGTGCGGTGCCTCGCCTTGAGAGCTCGCCATTGCGAAGGCGAGACCGAGCGCGTCGCGCGGCCAACGTCCATCACCACCGAGTCAGCCTTGATCACGCGATGCAGGGTGCATTCGCAGGCCAGGCGCTGCACGGTCTTGCTGGAGATCGGCATCCCGTTGCCCAGTTGTGAGGCGGCCTCACCGAGCTCGCCCTTGAGGCTTTCGATGGTGGTGTTGACGCTGATGTGTGGCCGGGCTCCATTACGCCGCGGCAGCTTGCCCTCGTCCATGGCGTGCTGGGCCATCTCGACCAGGGCATCGGCCCGACGCTGCTTGGCCGTCCTGTGGTCAGCGGTGCCGAGGGGATTGGAGAGCGACTCGATAGCTGCCTTGAGCGCCGCTCCACCGACGGGATCCAGCCAGGCGTCGAGCCGGTACATGCCGCCCGTGGTCTCACTGAGGTCCAGCGAGCGCAGCTCGAAGTCCTCTTCAGTCTGTCGCTCGAAGCCCTCGCAGTCCCAGCGGACACGAGCTTCGTACGTCAGGTAGCGCAGGTCTTTCAAGGAAAAGCGCTCGGCGTAACTGATCCAATGGTCTTGATCGATGTACTGCCGCTTCTCCCCGACCTGCTCGCTGAGGTGACAGATCACCGCCGCCGCCGCCTGGTTGCCGATCTGGCCGGCGCTCAGCGCCTCAGCGATCCCGGGCAGGTTGCGCAGCTGCTCGCCGACGCAGAGTCGATCCGCGGTGGTCTTGGACATCTGGCATTGCGCCGCCACCCAGGAGCAAGCACTCTGTCCAGCAAGAAGATGATCGCCACGCTTCCTGGCCGCCGCCACGACGCGGCAGAGCTTGCCCTGTAATCGGTCGATGGCGGCGCTCAGGCGTCTGGTATCAACGAAATCATCGTCGGCTTCGCGATCGAAATCGGCGATCGCAGTCTCGAGCGTCCTGAGTTCAGCCGACATGCTGACATTATACGAACTTTCGTTTGATATGTCCAGTTTTGACCAGTAAATTTATATTCACCCAATCGCTGCCTCGTGACACCCAGACCCGCTCCCTCGCCCCCTTCACGGTCCCTTTCCGATACGTTCTAACTAAGGTGGCGCCCACACTCGGCCTCCCCGCCCACATTTCCGCCTGCCTGTTCGACCTGGACGGCGTCATCACCCAGACCGCCAAGGTCCACGCCCAGGCCTGGAAGCAAACCTTCGACGAGTTCCGCATCCCCTTCGAGATCGTTCCCGACTACGCCGACTATGTCGACGGCAAACCCCGCGCCGACGGCGTCCAGTCGGTCCTGACAGCCCGCGGCATCGAGGCGACCCCTGAGCTGGTAGCAGACATCGCGAGCAAGAAGGACCAGCACTTCCTCGACCTCATCCACCGCGACGGAGTCGAGACCTACGAGAGCTCCGTCAGCTACATCCGCCAGGCGCGCGCCGCAGGTATGAAGCTGGCAGTCGTCTCCTCGAGCAAACACACGACCGAAGTCCTAAGTGCCGCGGCTTTAGATAGCGACTTCGACGCCCAGGTCGATGGCAACCTTGCCGAACGCGAACACCTTCCCGGCAAGCCCGCTCCCGACACCTACCTCGCGGCAGCCACGATGCTTCAGACCCTGCCCGCCAACGCGGCCGTCTACGAAGACGCCCTCGCCGGCGTCGAGGCCGGCCGGGCTGGGCGCTTTGGGCTGGTGGTCGGCATCGACCGCGCCGGCCAGGCCGATGCGCTGCGCGCGCACGGAGCGGATATCGTCGTGCAGGACCTTGCCCAGCTCATGAATTCGTGAATTGATGCGAAAACCCGACCGCTCCAGCCCCGAGCCGTGGGTCGTGCGCGAGACCAAAGTCGACCTGGCGCAGCTCGGGAGGTCGGAGTCCATCTTCGCCCTGTCCAATGGCCACATCGGCTGGCGGGCCAATCTCGACGAAGGCGAGCCACACGCCATCTCGGGCTCCTACCTCAACGCCGTCTACGAAGAGGTGCCTCTCCCCTACGCCGAGGAGGCGTTCGGGTATCCAGAAGCCGGCCAGGCGATCGTCAACGTGACAAACGGCAAGATCATCCGCCTGCTGGTCGACGACGAGCCCTTTGACATTCGCTACGGCGATCTGATCTCCCACGAGCGCGTGCTCGACCTCAAGGCCGGCGTGCTGGCACGCACGGTCGACTGGGAATCGCCGACGCATCGTAGGGTCCGGGTCCGCTCGACCCGCCTGGTCTCGCTCGTTCATCGCGCGGTGGCCGCGATCCGCTATGAGGTCGAGCCGGTGGGATCGACCGTCGACCTCGTCCTCCAGTCGGAGCTGGTGGCCAACGAGCCGGTGCTGGGCAAGGACGAGGCCGATCCCCGATCGGGCACCCTCATCGAGCACCCACTCGAGGCGGAGTTCTCCGCCACCAGCGAGGGCGGAGCCGTGCTCATCCACAGCACCAGGCACAGCAAGCTGCGTATCGCGGCGGCGATGGATCACATCGCACGCGGACCCCGCGGCACAGAGACGAGGACCGAAGCGCACGCCGACGACGCCCGCTTCACGGTGACATCGAAACTCGCGCCCGGGCAGCGGCTGACACTCGTGAAGTTCGTAGCCTACGGCTGGTCGAGCGTCCGCACGGTGCCGGCGCTGCGCTCCCAGGTGGAAGGCGCCCTCGCGACGGTGAGCGAGCACGGCTGGGACGGCCTAGCACGTGCTCAGCGAAAGTACCTCGCTGACTTCTGGTCACGCGCCGACGTCGAGCTCGAGGGAGACGACGAGGTCCAACAGGGGATTCGTTTCGCGATGTTCCATGTGCTCCAGGCGGCCGCCCGGGCGGAACAGCGCGCGATACCGGCGAAGGGTCTTACCGGACCTGGGTACGACGGCCACACGTTCTGGGACACCGAGACGTTCGTGCTCCCTGTCCTGACATACACGGCGCCGGAGACCGTGCCGGACGCCCTGCGATGGAGGCACTCGATCCTGGACGGAGCGCGCCAGCGCGCGAGCGACCTCGGCTTGAATGGGGCCGCCTTCCCGTGGCGGACCATTCACGGGGAGGAATGCTCAGGCTACTGGCCGGCGTCCACGGCCGCGTTTCACATCAACGCCGATATCGCCGACGCGGTGCTCCGCTACATGTCAGCCACCGAAGATGTCGCGTTCGAGCGGAAGTTCGGAGTCGAGCTGCTGGTCGAGACCGCACGCCTTTGGGCGTCGGTGGGTCATCACGACCGGGGCGGCGAGTTTCGCATCGACGGCGTGACGGGTCCGGATGAGTACAGCGCCCTCGCCGACAACAACCTGTACACGAACCTCATGGCGCAGCGAAACCTGAAGGCAGCAGCGGACGCCGCCGAGCGGCACAAGGGCATCGCCAGGCGCCTGAAAGTCACACGAGCCGAGATCCGGGCCTGGCGATCAGCCGCCAAGAACATCTACATCCCCTACGAGCCCGAGCTGGGGATCCACAAGCAGGCGAGCCAGTTCACGGACCACGAGCATTGGGACTTCGAGCACACCCGCCCCGACCAGTACCCGCTGTTCCTCCACTTCTCCTACTTCGAGCTGTACCGAAAACAGGTCATCAAGCAGGCCGACCTCGTGCTCGCGATGCACCTGCGCGGAGACGCGTTCACCGCTGAGCAGAAGGCTCGGAACTTCGCGTACTACGAGGCCATGACCGTGCGCGACTCCTCACTTTCCTCGTGCACGCAGTCGATCATCGCGGCCGAGGTGGGACACGTCCAGCTTGCGCACGACTACCTGGGCGAGGCGGCCCTGATGGACATCAACGACCTCGAGCACAACGTGCGCGACGGCGTGCACATGGGCTCACTCGCCGGGGCATGGCTCGCCGCGGTGCACGGGCTCGGCGGCATGCGACACCACGGCGAGTCGTTGGGATTCCGCCCGCGCCTGCCTCGAGCGATTCGCAAGTTGACCTTTCGGGTCATCTTTCTGGGACGCCTACTCAAAGTGAGCTTCGACCACCGACAGGCGACGTACAGCCTGGTCCGCGGCCGGCCCATCACATTCGACCACTATGGCAAGGCGATGCGACTCGTGCCCGGTCGTTCCGCAGTGCGCGGAATCCCCGAACTGAAAGCGCCGCCCGAGCCCAAGCAGCCTTTCGGCCGAGCGCCGGCCCGCCGAGGCCGGCAGAGACCGCGCATGCTGCGGCCTCGACCGGCTAAATCGTCAGGTCCCTAGCCCTTACTTCATCTCCGCCGTGGCGCCGGCTTCCTTCAGTCGCGCGACCGCCTTTTCGGCGTCGGCCTTCGCGACGTTCTCGAGCACCGGCTTCGGGGCCGCGTCGACCAGGTCCTTCGCTTCTTTCAGACCTAGCTGCGTCAGCTCGCGGACCGCCTTGATCACGTTGATCTTGCTGTCGCCGACCGCGGTCAGGGTGACGGTGAACTCTGTCTGCTCCTCTTCCGCCGGAGCCGCTTCGCCGCCCGCCGCCGGACCCGCCGCCGCGGCCGCGGCCACCGGGGCCGCCGCCTTGATGCCGAACTCGTCCTCGATCGCCTTCACAGCCTCAACCACGTCGAGGATGCTCCAGTCCTTGAGGGCCGCCACGAACTCTTTCGGGGTGATCTTCGTCGCCGCCATTTACGCTGCCTCCAGTTTTGATTTGTACGCGTCCAGCACTCCCAGAAGCTGCTGAACAGGGGTTTGCATGATTCCGACCAGCTGAGCAACCGGTGACTGAAGCGTGCCCAAGAGCTGGGCAAGCAGGGAATCGCGGGACGGTAGGTCGGCCAGCTGCTTGACCTGGTCCGGCGAAAAAACTCGGCCTTCGACAAGGCCGCCCTTGACATCGAGCTTCAACCGCGTGGTCCGCACGAATTCGTTGATGAGCTTCGACGGCAGGCTCAGGTCGTCGTAACCGAACGCGATCGCGACCGGGCCTTCGAGCTCCGCCTTCAGGTCGGCCACGCCGGCCGCGTCCGCCGCGCGGCGGGCGAGCGTGTTCTTGACGACGCGGTATTCGACGTCGCCGGTGCGCAGCTTGCCGCGCAGCTCCTGGAGCTGTGTCACGGTAAGGCCGCGGTAGTCGGTCAGCAGAGCGACCTTGGCCTTGCGCAGCTTCTCGGTCAGAAGCTCGACCTGTTCCGCTTTTTGTTCCTTACGCGCCTTGGGCAATAAAAAATCCTCCCCGCCCGACACATCAAGGCAGGAAGGATCTACATGTCCTTCATTTACAAGTGCCTCGGTAGGAAATTAAGCCGGCTCGCCCCGGCGCCTACGGTCTAGGGCAGACCGCTGATTATACGGAACGCTTCTGCTGCCAATCCTCGCGCAGCAGCTCGGTCAGGATGTGGTCCCGCCACTCGCCGTCGATGAAGCGGTCACGCGTCCAGCGGCCGACATCCTTGTAGCCTGCCGCGCGCTGCGCTCGGGCGCTCGCCTCGTTGCCGGCCAGGTACCCGGACTTGAGCTTGCGCAGCGGCGTCTGCGTGAACGCATAGTCGGCCCGGAGCTGCATCAGCTCCCTCCCCAAGCCCTTGCCCCACACCGACTTATCGCCGAGCACGGTTCCGGTGGTCCCGAAGCCGTGTTTCCAGTCGATCCGCACGATGCTGGTGCCCCCGACGACGCGGCCCACGTGCTCGACGACCCAGAACACCGAATCCGGATCGCGCGCCATGCGGTCCAGCCATTCCTTTTCGGCGTCGAGCGACGGCGGATTCTGCAGCTTGAGAAAACGAGTGACCTCGAGATCGTCGAACCACGTGATCATCACCGCCGCGTCGTCCGGCTGCGGTGACCGAAGCCTGACCAGCTTGCCTTCGAGGATCGGCCCATACATGGCCGGAGAGGTTAGCTAACTGGCGACGTGGAGCTTGGCCGCTTCCTTGACGTCCACCGGGACGGAGGGGCCCTGCGTCGACGTCAGGAAGAACGTGCGCAGGTACTGGCCCTTCGACGTCGACGGCTTGTTGCGGATCAACGCGTCAACCAGGGTGCTCAGGTTCTCGTGGAGCTGCTTCGAGTCGAACGACACCTTGCCGATCGGCACGTGAATGATCCCGAACTTGTCCGTCCGGAACTCGACCTTGCCGCCCTTGGCGTCGCGCACCGCTCGCCCCACATCGTTGGTGACCGTGCCTGACTTCGGGTTCGGCATCAGGCCGCGCGGGCCGAGGATCTTGCCCAGCGGTCCGACCTTGGCCATCATGTCGGGCGTCGCGATCGCCGAGTCGAAGTCGGTCCAGCCCTCGGAAACGCGCTTGACGAGATCGTCGCCGCCGACCACATCGGCGCCCGCCTCCTGAGCCTCCCGCGCGCGGTCGCCGGCGGCGAACACGGCCACGCGAACCTTCTTGCCGGTGCCGTTGGGCAGGACGACCGAGCCGCGCACCATCTGCTCCGCGTGGCGAGGATCGACCCCAAGCCGGATGTGAGCTTCAACGGTGGCGTCGAATTTGGAGATCGAGGTGTCACGGACAATCTGACAGGCGATCTCGGGCTCGAGGCCGCCGTTCCCGTTGCCCCCGACAGCAGCCTCCACCTTCTTGGCCGCTTCGATGTACTTCTTGCCGCGCTTCTTCGGCATTACTCGACCACTTCGAGGCCCATCGAACGCGCCGTGCCCTCGATCATCTTCATAGCCGCTTCGGTGTCGTACGCGTTGAGGTCCTTGCTCTTCGCGTCGACGATCTGGCGTACCTGCGACCGCGTGATCCGTCCGACCTTCTCGCGGTTTGGCTTCGCTGAGCCTTTCTCGACGCCCGCGGCACGCTTGAGCAGTTGCACCGCCGGCGGGGTCTTGAGGACAAACGAGAAGCTGCGGTCCTCGAAGATCGTGATCAGTGCGGGCACGACGTCACCGGCCTGCTGAGCCGTGCGCTCGTTGTAGGCCTTGGTGAACTCCATGATGTTGATGCCGTGCGGGCCGAGCGCGGTGCCGACGGGCGGCGCGGGCGTGGCCTTGCCGGCCTGCAGCTCGAGTTTGAGCACCGCGCGGACTTTCTTCTTGCCCATGGTTCGTTAGTGGACCTTTTCCACCTGCTAGTGGACCTTTTCCACCTGCAGGAGGTCGAGCTCGACCGGCGTCTCGCGGCCGAACATGTTGACCAGCACCTTGAGCTTGCCCTTCTCGGGGTTGATCTCGTCGACCTTGCCATGGAAGTCGGTGAACGGTCCGTCGACCACGCGCACCGATTCGCCGACTTGGAACTCGACGCGGATCTTCGGCGCCTCCTGCTTCATCTGCTTTTGGATCGCGCGGACCTCTTTCTCCTGCAGAGGTACCGGGCTGTTGGCGGAGCCGACGAAGCTGGTCACGCCTGGAGTGTTGCGAACGACGAACCACGACTCGTTCGACATCTTCATCTTGACCAGGATGTAGCCGGGGAAGATGCGCTTCTGGACATGGCGGCGCTTGCCGTCTTTGATCTCGATCTCGTCTTCCATCGGAACAAGGACCTGGAGGATCTTGTCCTGCATGTCCATCGACTCGATGCGCTTCTCGAGGTTCTTCTTGACCTTCTCCTCATGCCCCGAGTAGGCATGCACGACGTACCACTGCGCGTCGTCGTCGGCCGTCGATTGTGTTTTTTCGACGGCCATCAGTGGACCCCGTTGTTGTAGATCGTCCGCTTGGCGGCCTCGGCAAGCACGTAGTCGGTGCCTCCGATGAAGATGCCGAGCACGATCACGGTGAAGATCACGACCAGCGTGTAACGGTATAGCTCGGGGCCGGTGGGCCAGACCACCTTGCGCAGCTCGTCGTAGACGTCGCGCAGGAACGGGCCGATGCCCTGTCGGGCGGCCGGTTCGTCGCGCTTGCGGGCGGTTACTGCCATGTGTCGGTTACTTGGTCTCCTTGTGAGGTGTGTGCTTGTGGCACCACTTGCAGTACTTGCTGAGCTCGATCCGGTCGGGATCGTTCTTCTTGTTCTTCACAGTGGTGTAGTTGCGCCTTTTGCAGACGCCGCAGGCGAGGCTGATGATGTCTTCCATGGTTGGCTCTTTGGTTGGGAGAAAGAAAAAAGCCTAGGTTTCCTAGGCGCTGTCAATAGTAGCAGAGGATCTCGCGGGCCCATTGACCGATGGGCTGGAAAGGACTATAAGCGCCGTGAACCAACCGCCCGGTCACCTAAGGAGAGGAAGCCATGCTGGGGTTCCGACGCCTTTTCGCCGTGTTTGCCCTCTCGCTCGTCTTCCTCTGGCTCGGTTCGGTGGCCGCCGGCGCGGCCGGCAACCCAGGCCGCACGCCCAATCTACCGCTCCCAG
>Ga0209803_1000052_pt1 | contig 62331 bp, 47 predicted proteins | sample GraSoiAngelo_138_FD_185895 | JGI IMG/M metagenome (GOLD analysis project Ga0209803, IMG submission 185895) | Grasslands soil microbial communities from the Angelo Coastal Reserve, California, USA - 14_0929_09_40cm (SPAdes) (version 2) | ecosystem: Environmental > Terrestrial > Soil > Grasslands ...
CAACCAGACTCCACGACGCCGGTCGAAGTACAGAAGCCTTGTTTTTCGAACTGCGGATACCGCATGCGCCGTCGATTTCTCCAGATGTATTGAATACATTCTCGCGCCTCTTTGTGTTGACCGATGTGGCTGCGCAGCGCGTGCACCAAGGATTTCAAGTGACCTTTGTCTAGCTCCTCACAACGTGCATCGATCCATGCCTGGCCCTCGGGGCGGTCTCCATAAATGACCTTTCCCACTTCGCCGAGATGTTCTTTGGCATGAAAGCGATCGAGAATCTGAGTGGCTTGCGGGAACAGTTCGGTAGCCGTGTTCCAAATCCAGGTCGCGCCATCGCCCAACACCACCTGACGCAGGGCTTCGGTGAAACCGCGGCGGCTGGCCTCGCGCTGTACGCGCGCGGCAAAATCCGACAGGTGGGGGCTGGTATCCGGAGTGGCGGCGCTTTCAATCGCACTCGAATAGCTGATCGATCCTGGATCGCGCACGGGTTTGCCTTCCCTATCTCGCGATTCCGCCGTCCAGACAGTGACCAGCTTGGCTTCGCGGGTTTTCGCCGAGCCGTCGGCTTGCTTGCCCGCGCGGTCTGCGACTTCTTGCGGGCGCATGGGCACCCCGGTGCCATCCAGGCCCAGATACAGGGTGGGGGCCACTTCGCGCATCCTTGCAACGTCCTGGCGTTCATCCACGGCGATCTCCGCCCCCAGCGCTTCGGCGGCCCGTTCCACCTGCTTGACACTGACTTCCACGCCCGCCAATTCGTGCAATAACCCGCTGCTCTCCTCGAAGCTCACCAGCGCTGCCGCGCTGGCAGTCATGCGCAGCACTCCGGGCGTCAGGGAAAACGATTCCAGTTTCAGCGCTCGGTCCCGCGGGCAGAATCCCTGGTGGCATCGGCCACAGTCGTAGTAAGCCCGCTTCAAATGCAGAGGTCCCAACACGCTTTCGAAGGTCTTCCCGTGACGGCCGTGATAGCGGGCCACACCGCCGCAGGGGCAAGGTAATTCCGGTCCCACATAATCGCTGGTGTCGGTGTTCAGCCGTTGTTCCAGCGCACGCGCGGCCAAGCGCAAAGCCTGGCACCGCGCCGCCATCTCTAGCGCTTCCAAATCCAAGTCGGCGATCGACTGGCGTGCTAAGAGGTCTTCGATCTCCTGGACGATTTCGTTTTGAAGGTCGGTTTGGAGCCCCCTTTTTCGGCCGCCTCTCGGGAAGCTGCCTGGGGCCGTTCCAGTTGGGCATCCGCCCATCGTTCACAAGCCTCCCGATACTGCTCCACCTGCTCCCGAAACTTATGCCCTTGCTCAATTTGCTTCCGCGCCAGCTCGGCTTGTTCCGGACTTAAATACCGGGACTGGGTTTTGCCGGCCATCGGCCGGGTCAAGCTGTAATAAGGGCCGTGACGTGCTTTGGGATCCTCTTGGCAGGGGCAGCTTGCTTTACCGCATTTCATGGTGCGCTCGGAGACGGACCCCCGGCGCATCGGTTTAGGTTGAGACAAAACTACGGCCAGCTCACGTACGGGCGAAGGTACTTCAGGAGGAATCTTCATGGATCTATCCTACGGCATATAATGTCGTAGGAACATACAAAAAAAGAGCGCTTTTAGCCTCACACCATTTTATGTCGTGCGCCCCCGCGTGAGCGAGAATTTGACGGAGCCGCTTTTTGCCCCGTATAGTTGAAGATTACTCTGAAAAGATCGCATGGCAACCTGGGGGAACCGATCAGTGTCGACCGGTGAAATGGAGAAGGGTCAGCGAATGGCAAGGGAGATCGCCAAGGCCTACGAACCGCAGCGAATTGAACCCCGCTGGGCCGAATTTTGGGTCAAGGAGGCCCTGTTCAAGGCCGACCCAAACGCGCCCGGACCCGTGTTTTCCATGGTGATCCCTCCTCCGAACGTTACCGGCTCGCTGCATATCGGGCACATGCTGAACCACACGGAAATCGACGTCCTGACGCGCTGGCATCGCATGCGGGGATACAACACTCTGTACCTGCCGGGAATGGATCACGCGGGAATTTCGACGCAGCGCGTGGTGGTCCGGCAGTTGGCGGAACAAGGGATCGACTACCGCAAGCTGGGACGAGAGGAATTCGAGCGGCGCGTGTGGAAATGGAAGGAGGAGAGCGGCGGCACGATTTTGCGGCAGATGCGGCAGATTGGGGAAAGCTGCGACTGGTCGCGCGAAAGATTCACGCTCTCACCGGAGCTTTCGAAAGTCGTGCGCGAAGTTTTTGTGCGCCTCTATGAAGAGGGCTTGATTTACCGGGCCACGCGGCTGGTGAACTGGTGCCCCGACTGCCTGACGGTGCTTAGCGACCTGGAAGTGGTGCACGAAGAGCGGCAAGGAAATTTGTGGCACATCAAGTATCCAATTGTGGGTACCAAGGAATTTCTGACCGTTGCGACGACGCGGCCGGAGACCATGTTGGGCGATACAGCCGTGGCCGTGCATCCGGAAGACGAACGTTACAAACACCTTGTGGGAAAGAAAGCTTTGCTGCCGCTCGTCGACCGCGAGATTCCGATTATTGCGGACGAAATTGTGGATCGAGAATTCGGGACGGGAGCGGTGAAGGTCACTCCGGCGCACGATCCCAACGATTTTGAGCTGGGGAAGAAGCATCAGCTGGCGGAAATCGACGTGATGACCGACGACGCGCGCATGAACGCGAATGCGGGTGCGTATGCCGGGATGGATCGATTCGAAGCGCGGAAGAAGATTGTGGCGGATTTGAAGGCGCAAGGGCTGCTCGAAAAGACCGACGATCACACCAACGCGATTGGTCTCTGCGAACGAAGCAAGACGGTGGTGGAGCCGCGCATCTCAACGCAATGGTTTTGCAAGATGAAGGACCTTGCCGTGCCGGCTATCAAGGCGGTGGAGGAATACGAACCCGGCAAGGAAAACTGCATCCACATCGTCCCCGATAACCGGCGCACCGAGTATCTCAACTGGATGCGCAACATCCGCGACTGGACGCTGTCGCGGCAGCTTTGGTGGGGACATCGCATTCCCGCGTGGTACTGCGGGGAAAACAAGCACGTCACGGTGGCGCGCGAAACTCCGGCGAAGTGCGCAACGTGCCGGTCGGCCAACCTGGAACAGGATCCCGACGTTCTGGACACTTGGTTCAGCTCGGCGCTGTGGCCGTTCTCGACGCTGGGCTGGCCCGCAAAGACCGCCGACTTCAACAAGTACTATCCGACGACCTTGCTGATCACCGGATACGACATCCTGTTTTTCTGGGTGGCACGGATGATCATGATGGGCCTTCATTTTACCGGCAAAGTACCCTTCCGAGCCGTGTATTTACATTCGCTCGTGCGCACGGGAAGCGGCGAGAAAATGTCCAAGTCCAAAGGAACGGGACTCGACCCTGTGGCGCTGAACCGGCAGTACGGAACCGATGCAATGCGCTTTTGCCTGGCATCCATGGCGGCGCCGGGAACGGATATCGTCCTGTCCGACGACAAGCTCGGGAGCGCGCGAAATTTTGCAAACAAGATTTGGAATGCGGCGCGATTCTTGTTCCTGAACCTGGACAAGTTTGAGCAGACCGGAGCGAAACTCGAAGAATTGGCGGGGCAGGAGGTTCGCGCGAAGTCGCCTTATCGAGCGGGCGGCAAAATTGCCTTGGCAGATGCGTGGCTTTTAGCGCGGCTGGCGGCGACGATTGAAACCGTGAATGACGCGCTCGCCGGTTACCGGTTTCACGAGGCGGCACAGGGCGTTTACCAGTTTTTCTGGGGCGACTTCTGCGACTGGTACATCGAGTGGGTGAAGCCCGAATTGCTGGGCGAGGACCGCGAACGCGCTACCGCATCGTGGAAGAACCTGTTCGCCGCCTTTGACGCGGCGCTGCGGCTATTGCACCCGTTCATGCCGTTCCTGACCGAGGAGCTGTGGCATCAATTACCACAACCGTCAGGGACGAAATCGATTGCGCTCGGAAGGTTTCCGGAGGCGGAGACACGGTGGAAGAACGCGGAGGCCATGCGCGAGGTGGCGCAAGTTCAGGAAGTGGTGACGGCGTTGCGGGCGATCCGGGCAGAGTTGCGACTTGACGCGAAGAAAAAAGTGGCGGCGGAATTTTCGACAAACTCCCCTGCCATGGGAGATTTGATTCGCGCGAACCGGGAGGCGGTCGAACGATTCGCCCGGTTGTCCGAGTTGCGCATGGTTCCGAAAGAAGGGTTTGATACCAAAAGCGGCGCGCTGCGATCAACCGCGCTGTTTGACGTACGCGTGGTTTATTCGGAAGCGGTGGATTCTGGCGCCGAGAGAGCGCGGCTAAAGAAAGAGATTGCAGGACTGCAAAATGCGATCTGTGCGAAGGAGAAACAACTCGCAGACCAGACGTTTCGCAGCCGCGCGCCGGAAAAGATTATCAGGGGACTGGAGGCGACTCTGGCGCAACAAAAAGTTGAGCTCGAAAAACTGCAGAAGCGGCTGCGCGACCTCGAGGGAGGCAGCTAGGCCGCTCGGATCTAAGGCTCGTGGACTGGCATTCGGAAGAAATCGAGAAAATCGTCCGACACGCTCTCGACGAAGACATCGGACGGGGAGACGCGAGCACGGCGGCGACGACTCCGCCAAAGGCCGTGGCGCGGGCGCACATCCTGGCGCGGCAAACGCTGGTGTGCGCGGGATTGCCGCTGGCGGAAAACGTATTTCGCGCGCTGGACTCCGCTATCGAAGTCGTCTGCTTGCATGCGGACGGGTCGTTTGTCGAGCCCGGTGCGAAGTTGGTCGAGATGCGAGGAAACGCGGCGGCGATTCTGACCGGCGAGCGGACGGCGCTGAATTTCCTGTCGCATCTTTGTGGGATTGCCACCTACACACGGCGATTTGTCGAACAACTGGCCACGACGAAGACGCGGATTCGCGACACGCGGAAAACCACGCCGGGCCTGCGGTTATTGGAAAAATATGCGGTAAAAGTGGGCGGCGGGATGAATCACCGGTTCGGGCTCTACGACGCCATTCTGCTGAAAGAGAATCACATCGCCCTGGCGGGGGGAATTAAGGTAGCGTTGGACAAGGCGCATACCTACGTCGCGCCCACCTCGCCAGCGCCGCGGACGGCGAGCGCTTATGATGCGGCGGGGCTGGATCCGGAAGTTGTAGGGCCCGCCCCGCTGACGGTCGAGATTGAGGTGCGGGACGAGCGGGAATTGATGGAAGCGCTCGGAGCAGGAGCAGAAGCCGTCCTGCTGGACAACATGACGCCCGAACGAGCGGAGCAATGCGTAAAGATCGCACGCGCCACGCGCCCGGGCTGCGTCGTCGAGATTTCCGGCGGAATTACGCTCGACAATGCGCACGCTTATGCGAAGGCGGGAGCAGACTTTCTTTCCTCGGGGATGCTGACGCACTCGGCACCCGCCGCAAACCTGAGCCTGCTTGTGGATGACGTCGAGGAAACGTAAGCTTAGGCGACGCAACGATATCCCCATGAATCCAGAACCCTTGCCCGGAACAACCGACCGGAGAGTGGCGAGGCTGCTGAGGCTGCTGGCGAAGAATGCCACGATTGTGATCAGCGGAACGCGCATTGCACGGGAAATCGGCGTGTCGCGGTCGGCGGTGTGGCAGTGGGTCGAGCGGCTGCGCGAACTTGGCGTGAGGGTGAAGGGTCAGGCTGCGACCGGCTACTTCCTCGAAAAGGTTCCTGACATTCTTACCGGCGAGGAACTCAGGCGGCGACTAAGAGGCAGCCTCTTTGGGAAGCGCATCCATCATTTTTTCAAGACGGATTCGACCAATCGCGTTGCGTTCGAGCTAGGGCGCGCGGAAGAACCGGAAGGCACGGTAGTCCTGGCGGAAGAGCAAACGGGAGGACGCGGCCGTGTTGGCCGTGTGTGGCATTCGGAACGCGCCACCGGAATTTACGTGAGCTTGCTGCTGCGACCGAAGCTGGCGCCGGTGCAGGCCCCCTTGCTGACAGTGATGGCCGGGCTCTCGGCGCATACGGCGGTGGAGGCAGTGACTGGCCTGTCGGTGGACTTGAAGTGGCCGAACGACTTGATGGTTCGGGGGAAGAAAGCGGGCGGCATCCTGACGGAAATGCACGCCGAGCCTGGACAGATACGGTTTGTCGTGGTGGGAATCGGATTGAACGTGAATCAGGAGAGATTCCCGGGCGAACTTGCGAATATTGCGACCTCCTTGCGGCAGGAGATGGGCAAGCCACAGTCGCGCATGGAATTGTTGGTGCGGTTGCTGCGGGAATTCGAGCGCGACTACAATCGGTTCGTGCTTGAAGGAGTGGCGAGCGTGGTGACGCGCTTCGAGGTGTTCTCGAGTTATGCGCATGGCAAGCGCGTGCGCGTGAGCAACGGCACGGAGAGTTATTTGGGAACCACCGCGGGACTGGGGCCGGAAGGTTTGCTGCAAGTGGAGCGTGAAGACGGGCGCGTGGTCACGGTGATTGCCGGAGACGTGGCGGAGGCGCGGTAGATGCTGCTGACTATCGACGTGGGAAACACGAACACGGTGCTCGGCGTGTTTCGCGGCCCACAGCTGATCGCGAACTGGCGGCTGACAACGGCGCGCGAGCAGACCGTCGATGAATACGGCGTGCTGACGCGCAATCTGTTCACCCTCGCAGGGCTCGACCGCAATGACATTACGGGAGTGATCATCAGTTCGGTGGTGCCGCCGGTCAATTGGACACTCGGGGAAATGTCGCGCGTGTATTTTGGGAAGAAAGCGCTCTTTGTTGAGATGGGCGTGAAGACGGGTATGGCGGTGCTGGTCGATAATCCCTCGGAGGTGGGAGCGGATCGCATCGTGAATGGCGTGGCCGCGTTTCAGTTGTACGGCGGGCCGTGCATTGTGGTGGACTTTGGGACGGCGATTACCTTTGATGCAATCTCAACCAAGGGCGAGTATCTCGGAGGAGTCATCGCGCCGGGATTGGGAATTGCTTCGGAGGCTTTGTTTGCACGAGCAGCGAAATTGCCGCGCGTGGAAATCAAAGACCCGGGAAAAATTATTGGCACGAATACGGTCACAAACATGCAGGCGGGTCTGTATTATGGCGCGGTCGACATGGTCGACGGCATGCTCGAGCGGATGAAAAAGGAGCTGGGTGAAAACGCGAAGGTGGTGGCGACAGGAGGACAAGCGCAGCTGGTAGCGAAAGGCTCGAAGTATATCGAGCACACCGACGAGTTTCTGACGCTGACGGGTTTACGATTGATCTGGGAGAAAAATCAGCCGGCGGAGCACGGGAGAAGCGCGGCCGCGGACGAGCAGGGGACGCGCAGCGCCGTTCCTGCGAAAAAGGCCCAGCGGTAGCGCCCGAGGAAGCTGGCCGGTAGCCGCCGACAGATTGCGTTGCTTTAAAACACCTGGACGCTTCCAACCAACAAATGGACGGCTGGAACTATTTCAATTACTTCACGCAAATTGAGGAATATTTCTGGAAGAAGCGGGGCGCGCACCTGCTGGTGTCGCCGCTCGATTGGGCCATTATGGAGGCATGGCAGAAAGCGGGAGTGCCGCTCGAAGCGGTGCTGAAGGGTATCGATCGCGCGTTTGAAAGCTACGATAGATCGCGACGCGGTGCCGGCAAACCGCTGAAGAGCCTAGCGTATTGCACCGACGCGGTGCTCGAAGCCGCGGAAGAACAATTGGAGGCGGCGGGCGGGGCGACGGCGACCAAGCAAGGCCCGCAAAGCGAATCGTTTTCGCGGGAGGAGCTGAAGAAATATTTTGAACGCAATGTTGCGCGATTGAAGCAGGCAGCACAAAAGAAGCAACAAGCGCAGCCGAACCTTGCCGCAGCGCTCGGAGAGATCGCCAAATCGGTCGAGTCCAGCACCGGCTTGCTGGATACGCCGGGAAGGCTGGACTTGGAGGATTTGGAGCGGCGGCTGACGGTCTTGGACGAAAAACTGCATGCGGCGCTGACCAGCCACGCGCCGGAAGAGCTGATGCTAAAAATCCGGCGCGAATTGGACGGGCAACTGGCCACCTACCGCCGAAAAATGAAAACGGAACAACTAGCGCTGATCGAAAAACAGTACCTGCAGAAACGGCTGCTAGCGGAGTTCGCGTTGCCACGGCTGAGTCTGTTTTACATCTCGTAGGGCTGCTAACCGCTTTTCCAAAGACGATTCGAATGAGGATTGGTCCAAGTTAATGGCTGATGAGTTGAGATTGTCAATTGAGAAGCTCGTGTACGGAGGCGATGGCTTGGCGCACGCCGACGGAAACACGGTTTTTGTGCCCTACGTCCTGCCCGGAGAAGAAGTGCGCGCGGCTGTCAAGAAGAGGCAAAAGAAACTCCTCCGGGCGGACTTGCTCGAGGTCATTTTTCCGGCGACAGAACGCGGCAAGCCAAGCTGTCCGCATTTCCAGAAGTGCGGCGGGTGCCACTATCAACATATTTCCGCCGCAGAGCAGCTGAGGTTGAAGAAAGAAATTTTGCGCGAGACACTCTCGCGCCTCGGCGGCATTCCTTGGGATGGCCCGATTCACGAGCACGCGGCGGAGCCGTATGGCTACCGCAATCGCGCGCAATGGGCGGTGCGCGGAGGGATGCCGCGCGCGCTGGGATATTTTTTGCCGGAGAGCTCCCTGATCCTGCCAATTGACCTTTGCCCCGTGCTTTCGCCGCTGCTGGCCGGGACGTTCCTGAAACTGCAGGATATGACGCGATCGGGCACGCTGCCGGCTCCAGCGCTGGAGATCGAGGCGTTTGTGGATTCGCGGGACGAAAAAATAGCGTTGAACGTGGCGTTTGAGAGGTTTCCGAAACCTGCGGCGGAGTTGACATCGGCCTTTCACAACGCGCTCCCGCAGCTTACGAGTTTGTTGCTGCTGGATCAGAAGAAAAACAGGTTCGAGCTGAGCGGGACGGGGTACCTGACACATGAGGCGGGTGGTTACCAATATCGCGTCAGCCATTTGTCATTTTTTCAGGTAAATCGCTTTTTAATCGGGGATTTGCTGAAGACTGTGGTCGAAAATGCGCGAGGCGAGCTGGCGCTCGATTTGTACTCCGGAGTGGGATTCTTTACGATTCCGCTGGCGAAGGCGTTTGGGAAGATCGTGAGTGTGGACGCGAATCTTGCGGCAACGCGCGACTTGCAAGCGAATGCGGAACTCGCGGGTGTTTCGATCGTTTCCCATAACGAACACGCAGAAGAGTTTCTGAAGAAGACGAAAGAACGGCCGGAGTTTGTGGTTTTGGATCCGCCAAGGGCCGGACTGGGCGCTCAAGCGGCCAAGCATCTCGCCGAGCTCAGGCCGAGAGAAATCGTTTATCTTTCGTGCAACCCCTCCACGCTCGCCCGTGATTTGGCGGTTCTGACAAATTCGGCGCGGAAGCCGAAAGAGGGCGACGCCCCGAGCAACTGCTACGAAATCACGGAAATGCATTTGTTCGATCTGTTCCCGCAGACATTTCACATCGAGACCCTGGTGAGGTTACGAAAATCGCCATGAGGCTGCCGGAGGCTGCGCTTGCCGCGGCTTCCGCTTGCGGCATTGAGGCACGTTGGAGGACCGCTTCGACCAGCGCGGGCGGATGGGGGTTGAGTTTCACGGCCGCATCGCGTGCGAAGCTCGACTGGCCGAGCTCCATCGAGGAGATGAAGTCTCCGTCCTGACGGAGCTCAGGCTTCTCCAACGCGCATCCTCTGGCGCGGATCGTCAAGCCGCCGTACCTCCGCCGACCGACGGCCGACAATCGGAACTTCGCTGTTTGGTTGCCGGCCCCGGAGGGGAAATTACCGGGTCGGCGCTCGGCGAAAATACCAAATCGAAACGAGGACGCCGAGAAGCAGTAGAAAACCGAGAGCAGCGTGCCATTCGTGGTTTTTCTTGTATTGCGCGAACGAAAAGGCTCCCGAAGACCCTGCCGGCCATTTCGAGGGCCGCAAACGGGGAAGAAAGAGCGGGACGGCGCGGGCATATTCTTGAAAGGCGGCACCGTGGCGTACCTGTAATTCTTTCTCCTCACGGCGCATCACCGTGAAATAAAAAACCGCGAAATGGAGAACAAGAAGGGATGCGGAGATCCATGACAGCATGGCGATGGCGGCCCCAAGGGCCATCGTGGCGCTGCCAAGATAGAGAGGATTGCGCGTGTAAGCGTAAGGACCGCTGACCGTGAGCACTTCCTGTTTCCGCAGATAGCCGGCAGCATAGGAACGCAAGCCAAGGCCAAGCACGCCGACCAAGCCGCCCAGTAAAATGCTCCGCGGCGCGGGGCGGGAAAACCAAAGGACAACGACCGCCAGTGGATACCCGAGGCGCACGCGCCAACGCATGAAAAAGGTGCCGGGAAGGCTCATTGCTGCGCCTCAACTTGCCGGCGGACGGCATCGAAAACCGCCGCGACCGGGAGATCGAGCAAGGAAGCATCGGGCTGATCTCCGCGCTTGTAAGTGGTCACGGCATTGCGACTGCGCAAAACAAGGTCCTTTGCCGAACGAGCGCCCGGTCGATACGGGCCGTTGCGCGCGGGGTCGGTCGGTCCGAACAGTGCCACTACCGGCGTCCCCAGCGCCACGGCAAGATGCAGAGGCCCAGTGTCGCCGCCAACGACGCAGAGCGCGTTACGTAACAGGGCCATCAAAGCGCCGAGGGTGCCATTGTAGATTAGCGGATCAGAATCACCGCTCGCCGCCTTCACCCGAGATAGCCGTGCTTCTTCGCCCGGGCCATGGTTGATGATGCAGCGCAATCCAAGGCTTCGGTTGATTTCCCGGCAGAGCTCGCCATAGCGCTCAGGAGGCCAACACTTGGAGCTCCAACCACCGCCTGGACTCAAGACGACATACGTGTCGATTCTGTTCCGTTTCAAAACCGTGTGCACCGCGTCGTTGAACTTTAACGGCACGGTTAACGACAGAAGAGCAACACTGTTTCCCGCCCCGGCGCGCCGCGAAAGCTCCCCGTTTTGATCGGCAATGTGGATTTTGGTCGAGCGGATGCGCTCGGTATAGAGGAGCGGCACGCCGAATTCACGAACTGCGTGCCAAGAGAACCCCAGGCGGCGCGGCACGCGCCCGAGAAATGGAAGCACCGCGGATTTCCAGAGCCCCTGATAGTCGATGGCGGCCGTGAATTTCTTCTTTCGAATGCGGGCAAGAATATCTCGGACGGAGGCCAATGAACGCGTTTCGGTCTCCCAAATTTCCGAAACGAGGGCGCTGCTTTCGACCAACTCTCTCCAGCGAGGATGAGTGAGCCAAACGATTTCGGCTCTGGGAAACGACTCGCGCAGCGCCGCGACGGCGGGAAAAGTATGGACGATGTCCCCGAGCGAACCCAGGCGCACAACGAGGAAGCACGGTTCAGTCATGCGCTGCCTTGCGGACGGAGTCGAAGAATGATCGAGTCGAGTGATCCTTAGGGTCGCCGACAATGGCCACGCGAATACCCAGGCGGGCCGCGGTGGCACGTTCCGGCACGGTTTCTGCCGTGTAGTCGGTGCCCTTGGCGTGAACGTCGGGTCGCAGCTCTTCGAGCAGGGCTTCCACACTGGCTTCCGAAAAGAGCACCACATAATCAACCGCGCGGAGCGCGGCAACCAGGTGTGCGCGGGCTTTTTGATCGAGGATGGGCCGGCCGGGACCTTTCAAGTTGCGCACACTCGAATCGTCATTGACGCCCACAACGACAATGTCGCCTTCGCGTCGCGCGCCTTCGAGATAGCGGATGTGGCCGACGTGCAGTGTGTCGAAGCACCCATTGGCAAAGACGATGCGCTCGCGCCGGCGTCTGTGTTCCGCGAGTTTACTTTGCAGCATATCGCGGGGAACGATCTTGCTCGAGGCTTCGCGCATGACTCAGCAAGCAGCTCCAGAGATTTCGCCGCGGATGGCATCGAGAAGCTCCTGCCGCGAGACGGTGGCCGTTCCGCGTTTCATAACCACGAGACCGCCGGCAATATTGGCAATGTGCGCGGCCTCGAGAGGCTTGGCGCCGCTCGCGAGCGCCAGCGTGTAAGCGGCAAGAACGGTGTCTCCGGCGCCCGTGACGTCCACCGCTTGGTCCGAGCCGTGAATCGGGATGTGTGTCAGGCGGTCCTCCGATTCAAAAAGCGCCGTCCCGTGGCGGCCGCGGGTCACCAATAGCGCCTGCAACTTCATGGCGGACAGCGTTCGGCGCCCCGCCCGGGCCAGTTCCGCCGCATCCGATCCAATGGTCGTCTGATGGGCGGCTTCGAGTTCCGCTTCGTTTGGCGTGGCGGAGGTGATGCCGGATTTTGCGTAAGCGTGAAGTTGATAGCGAGCATCAAGCGTAATGGGCACTGATCTTTTTAGCCTGCCGGCGGCCTGGCGGACAAGCTCCGGCGTGGCGACGCCAAATCCGTAATCCGAGATGGCCAGCGCATCGGCTTTCTGCAAACTTGCGGAGACCTTTTGTTGAATCTTGCGAAGGATACCTTCCGGCAAAGGACCCGGTTCATAGTCGCACCGGAGAACCTGCTGCGCGACGGTGTGGGCCCAGCCAGCAAGAAAGCGTGTCTTGGTGGGCGTGGCTCGCCCCTTCGCGCGAAGGATCCCGCCCGTGCTTATGCCTTTCCCGCGGAAGTATTGAATGAGCGCATCGCCGGCTTGGTCGCCGCCGACAACCGTGATGGGCAACACTTTCGCGCCAAGCGAAGCAAGATTGTTGGTCGCGTTCGCGCCTCCGCCCGGGAGCACGTGTGTTTCGCGATGCTTCAAGATCAAAACCGGGGCTTCGCGTGAAACGCGGGAAATGTCGCCATAACGAAATTCGTCGGCGACGAAATCGCCGAGGAGAACGATGGTTTTTCCAGAGAATTTTTCAACACATTCAGCGAGATCGCGCAGGTCTACCGATGCTGGAGGTTGTTCCGTCGCAGGTGCGCGCTTCATCGCGGCTGCCTCGCAATCCAGTCGACGGCTTGCGTCAAATCCTCGGCGACGAAATCCGGCGGGGCAGACCACTTGACGGCGTGCCAGGCGAGTTCGCCTTCCCCATAGCCGGTGCGAACCAGGACGCCACGCGCGCGGGCATTGCGGGCGAGTTCGATGTCGGTATAGCGATCCCCAACAACAAAGGAGCGCCGCAAATCGATGGCGTGGTCACGCGCCGCGCACTGGAGCATGCCGGTTCGGGGCTTGCGACACGGACAGTTTTCCGATGAAGCGTGCGAGCAATAGTAAACCGCATCGACTCTTGCGCCGGATTCGGCGAGTTGCTGTTCCATTAGCCCCGTCACTTCTTGCAACAGGGATAGGGGAAAGTATCCGCGAGCTACGCCCGACTGGTTGGACACGACAATGACCGGGTAGCCTGACTCGTTGAGGCGCCGCAGCGCGTCCGCCACAAACGGGAACATTCGAAAACGGCTGACATGATTCAAGTAGCCGACCTCTTCGCAGATGGTGCCGTCGCGGTCGAGAAAAACCGCGGCGCGCAAACCAGAAGGGTCAGGCACGCTCGGCCTCCGCGGCCTGGAGCCAGGGCTTGCTGGCAGCCTCCACCATGTCCGACGTGATATTCCGCATGCAGCGATGGTCGATCGGACAATGGCGAAGAAAGCACGGGCTGCAATACGGCTTTTGCTGAACGATGGTCGAGCGCGGAGTCACCGGAGCCGTGCCCTGCGGGTCGGTCGGGCCAAACACTGCGACGACAGGCAGGCCTACCGCGGCGGCAATGTGCATCGCCCCCGAATCATTGCCGATGAAGAGATGACACTGGCAGAGCAGCGCAGGGAGATCGGCGATCGCCGTTTTCTCCGTGAGGTCGATGGGAGGTCTGTGTAGTTCCGCCGAGATCGCACGGGTAACGGCGCCTTCGCTAGCCGTTCCGAAGAGAATCACGTCGGCATCGGTCCGCTCCTGTAACCGGTTTGCGAGCTCGGCAAATCGCGAAGGTGGCCAGCACTTCGCCGAACCGTAAGAAGCACCGGCGCCAATCGCAATGCGCAGCGAATCCCGGCGCGCGCCGGACGCAACAAGAAACTCGGCCGCACTGCGGCGGTTCTGCTCCGAGGCGTATAAAGTGATGCTCGGTTCATCCAAGAGCGAATCGATCCATCCGGCGCGGCGAAGAAGTTCCAGATAGTAGAACTTTTCATGTGGCGGAATTTCGTTCGATTTCGGAACACGAACAGGGTGAGTCAGGAGAAAGCCCCGGCCATCGCGGGCATAGCCGATGCGTTCTGGGATACCAGCGCGCCAAGCCAGCCAAGCGGCGTCGAAAGCATTTTGCAGAAGAAGAGCGACATCGAACCTCATGGTACGCAATTCTGCGACTAAGCGCTCACGGCCAAAGATTCCCGAATGCTTTGCGTGCGAATCATAGGCGATGAGTTGATTCGCGATCCCTTGACCGCGGTAGACGTCCGCAACATAGGGGCGCGCGAGAATGGCAATTTCAGCCTCCGGGAAACGGCCGCGCACCGCTCGCAACGCCGGCACCGCCATGATGGCGTCTCCTACCCAGTTCGTCGCGCGAATTAGAATCTTCACGCTGCCGCACCTATCTTTGCGGCGAGCAAGCGATCCAGGATGCTGAGGAAATCGGCTTCCGGACTGACCGCCATGTCAATCACGGAAATGAATAGGGGAAGCCCCTCGAACGTCAATCCAGAAAGATTCTGGGCGTCTTTTTCCGTGGTGATAAAAGCCTTGGCGCCGTCCTTTGCTCCCGCTTTTTTTATCCGCAAAACGTCTTGCTCCGTGTAACGGTGGTGATCGCCGAAGACGGCCCGGCCGCAAATCCCGAGACCCCAGGTTTGAAGATCTTGAAAGAAAGCCTCGGGATTGCCGATACCGCAAAAAGCGAAAAACGGGCCGCCGCTGATTTCCGCCGCCGATTCGAGCGCGATTCCGCCTCCATGGCGCCGGAATCCCAATAATCGGGTTGTGGCGGCAAACACAGGAAAATGAGCAAGCTTTTCGACAGCTTCGGGGGCGCCGGGCACCACCTCCGTCCGCGTAAAGACAACAACGTTTGCACGGCTCATCGCGGAAAGAGGTTCGCGAAGACGCCCAGCCGGAAGCAAAGGTTCGCCTCGCATCGGTCGCGAGGCATCCAACAAGAGAATGTCCAAATCCCGGGCGAGCTCGAGGTGCTGAAAGCCGTCGTCGAGAAGAAAAATGTCCACCGCCCGCTCGGCTTCGAGCCGCTTGCCCTCGGCAAAGCGGTTCTTCCCTACGCCGAAGGCAACGCGATTCTGCAAACGAAATTTCATCAGTTGGACTTCGTCGCTGCTGCCCTCGGACCCGCGATAGCCGCGGCTGAGAATGGCCACGCGCTTTCCTTGCACAAGAAATCTTTCGGCGAGCCAGATCACCATGGGCGTCTTGCCAGTGCCGCCGACGCTCAAGTTGCCAATACTGATGACCGCGGCCTTCAGCCGCTTCTGCTTGAGCCAGCCCTTCCGGTACATCCGGACACGCGCGTCGACACCGGCGCCATATAGCAAAGAAAGCGGCCAAAGAAGATCCGAGAGGAACGGCCTCGCGTTCATCGTGTCGCGCCATTCAGGTGGAGTGCAATTTTTGCAAACGCCCGGCCGGTGGCCCCCCGGCTGCTTTCGACAAGGCTGCGCGCCCTTTCACTCATCTCTCTCATGCGCACGGGGTTTCGAAACAACTCAATCCAGGCCACCCCGACATCCTCGGGGCTTTCGACCTGAATGGCCGCGCCGGCAGAGACGAAGCGCGAGGCGATTTCCGCAAAATTCTCCATCGACGGCCCAAAAACGGGAACCTTGCCAAACGCTGCCGGCTCCAAAATGTTATGGCCGCCCGACGGGACGAGCGAACCTCCCACAAACGCGCCGTCGGCTAGGCGATAAAGCGAAGCCAATTCCCCGATGCTGTCGAGCAGGAGCACCGTGGCGTTGTCAGGGATCGCCGGGTCTCGCGCGGGGCTGTTGGATTGCCCGTCCACTTGCGCGGGACCTGGAATCGGCAATGCGGAGCGCCGAACAAACTTGCGATGCGATTCGTCGATGTACTCGGCGGCGGCGGCAAATTGCTCCGGCTTGCGCGGAGCAAGAACCAGGAATGCGTCGCGGTACTCGCCTTGCAGGGTTCCAAACGCGATAAGCGCCAGCGGCTCTTCGCTCGCGACTACGCTCCCGGCAACGATAACCGGCGAACGGCCGCTACGCTTCACTTCGCCCTCCAGCCAATCCGAGAGCGGGGTAGGCAAAGGAAGCTCCGAGTCATATTTCAAATTGCCGCTTGCCGCAACCCGCTCCGCCGGCGCCCCGAGAGCGCGAATGCGCTCGGCGTCTTTCTCGGTTTGCATCAGAAAGGCACGCGCTTGAGAAAGCACATCCTTCAGAAATGGCCGCAGGAAAAAACCAAAAGCTTTAAACGACTTCCGATAGCGCGCAAAGGAACGGTCCGAGATGCGCCCGCTGACAAAAAGAACAGGGATTTTACGCTGGCCGGCCTGGCGCAGAAAATTTGGCCAGATTTCTGTTTCCAAGACGAGCACGAGAGCAGGCCGCACGGCAGCAAAGGCGCGACGAACACAAAAACTCCAATCGAGCGGAAAATAAATCACCGCGTCGGCAAAACCCAGCCGCTGGCGGGCCAGGGCTTGCCCCGTAATCGTCGCGGTCGAAACAATGAGAGGCCGATCCGGGTAGGCCGCTTTCAACTGCCGCGCCAGGGCAATACCGGACAGCACCTCCCCAACGCTGACGGCGTGAATCCAGATCGCGCCGGCGCGCCCGGCCGGAAGCTTGGCTAAGGCAGGAAAGGACAACCCGAGACGCTCACGCAAATGGAAGAAATACTTGCCATGACGCAGGCCCCGCACGAACCAGTACGGCGTGAGCAGGAAAGCGGCCAAGCCCATGAGCAGGCTGTAAATGAAATACACTATGCGTGGCTCCGGTTCATTCGTGCCTGCCCGTAGCAGGCAGGCGCACATCGCAGAGCAACCCTGCGAGTCCCCCAGGAATCGAAGGCGTCAATATGAGAAAATTCTATTATAACTCCTCCCGAAAGCTAACCCTCTTCCTCCTTGCTTTAATGGCTTGGCCTTGGGGGGCCGCCAAAATGGGAGCGCAGTCGCAAGACTCGCTCAAGACTTCCGCTCTCGAATCGCACGAGGGCATGACCATCTCGGCCCGGCCGTGGACCAACCCGGCGCTTTACAAGGAAAGATTCCACAAAAAGTCGCCCTACGCTGCCGGGATTGTGGCCGTGCAGGTGATGTTTCGCAACGATTCGGATGACAGCCTAAAGGTGAACCTGGAACGCATCCGGCTGAACATCACGTTTTCCGAAGACAACCGTCAAGCCTTGGATACATTGACATTCGACCAGGCGGCCGACTTGATTTTGAAGCCGGGTGCAAAGAATCCGGCCAAAAGCAGGTTTCCCATCCCTATCGGCGGGCCCAAGGTGGGACACGACAAAAAATGGGTGGAAGTGGAACAAGAGCTGCGAGAGGCCGGCGTAAGAGCCAGCATTGTCGCGCCGCACAGTTCCGTCCAAGGACTGCTGTATTTTGATCTGCAGGGCCAATTCGATCTGCTAAATAGCTCCCGCCTGTACGTTCCCGACGTCGTGGCCCTCGAAAAGAACCGGGAATTGCTGTACTTCGAGATTGACCTGAGCCAGGCCGGAGCGCAATAGACGAGGTCTTACTCCGCAGTCCAGGGCAAATTCTTCAACAACACTCGAGGCCTCGCGCGCCGCGGCCGGTTTGCGCCGACCGTCGCCGTCGGCTACCATGACCTGTGCCAGTTTTCTTGAACACCACAGACCCATGCTGAAACTTCTCGACGAACTGAACCGGGAACAACGCCAAGCTGTAGAAACACAGGAGGGCCCAGTATTGATTCTCGCTGGCGCGGGAACGGGCAAAACGCGGGCGATCACCTATCGCATGGCCAACCTGATCGCCAAAGGCGTGCCTGCGGAATCGATTCTGGCGGTGACCTTCACCAACAAAGCTGCGGAGGAAATGCGCAACCGCGTCACGGATTTGTTGCTGCGCGCCGGCGTCCCTCCTGGGCAGCCCTGGGTTTCCACGTTTCATTCGCTGTGCGCGCGGGTCCTGCGGCGCGAAGCAGCCGCAGCCGGGCTCCCGCGCGACTTCACCATTTACGACGACGACGACCAAGTTGCCGCGGTGAAGTTGGCCATGGCCAAGCTGCGGATCGACGCGGATGACCTGACTCCCCGCAACGTACTGAGCCGCATCAGTTATGCCAAGAATCATGGTCAAACACCCGAGCAAGTCCGTGCCGAAGCATTCAGCCACGAAGGGCGTGAGACGGCCGACATCTACAGCGCTTATGAAAAAGTGCTCCAGGACAGCAACGCAATGGACTTCGATGATCTGCTGTTGCGGTCCAGGCGGTTGTTGCGAGAGTCACCCGGCACCCGCGAGAAGTGGCAGGCACGCTTCCAATACCTCCACGTGGATGAGTATCAGGATACCAACCGCGTGCAGTACGACCTCATGCGGCTCCTCACGGGGCCGGGGCAAAATATTTGCGTGGTGGGTGATGAAGATCAGTCCATCTACGCCTGGCGGGGTGCCGACGTTTCGATCCTGCTGAGTTTCTCGCGTGACTTCCCCAAGGCCCGGGTCGTCAAGCTCGAACATAACTATCGTTCGACGCAAAACATTCTCGATGCGGCCGGCGCGGTAGTCGCCAACAATCCGGATCGCCTGGGGAAATCGCTGAAAGCGGAGAAAAGCGCCGGAGTCAATCTGAAATTCTTCGAGGGGCGGGATCCCCAAGCCGAAGCCGAGTATGTCGCCGGAGAGCTGGAGCGCATTCTCAAGGAAGACTCAGACCAAACCTGCGCCGTCGAGTATCGCACCAATGCGCAGTCCCGCGCTTTTGAAGAAGTTTTCCGCCGGCAGGGCCTCCGTTACAAGCTGGTGGGCGGATTCAGTTTTTACCACCGCGCCGAGGTAAAAGATGCGCTCGCGTATGTGCGTCTGGCCATGCATCCCGAAGACGATATTTCCCTGCTGCGCGTTCTGAACGTACCGCCGCGCGGCATCGGAAAAACCACCGTCGATGCGCTCCGGGAAGTCGCGCGAAATGACGGAACTCCCCTGTGGAGCGCCGTTGAGAAAACCGTTTCTGGCGGCGCGACCGCGCGTGCCGTTGCGCCGCTGCGAGCCTTCCTGGAACTCGTCCGCAAGCTAGCAGAAGCGCTTTCCACGAAAGAACCTGCCGAGTTCTTGCGCGTTGTTCTGGAAGAATCCGGATACATGGACATGCTGAAGGACCGCAATACTCCCGAAGATGTTGCGCGGAAGGAAAACCTGGAAGAGCTCACGCGCGCCGTGGCTGAGAGCATGGAATCCGGAGAGACGTTCGGGGGTTTCCTGGATGCCGCGTCACTGGTAAGCGATGCCGATCAATACGACGGCAAGCCCGGCGTGACCCTGATCACACTGCACAGTACCAAGGGCCTCGAGTTCGATCATGTGTTTCTCACCGGTATGGAAGAAGGCATCTGCCCGCACAGCCGGTCCATCAACGAAGACAAGGGAATCGAGGAGGAGCGCCGCCTCGTTTACGTAGGGATGACCCGGGCGCGAAAGTCGCTGACGCTCACGCGGGCCGTGTACCGGCGCGTTTTTGGCAATGAGCAGCAGTTGCGCGCTTCCCAGCCCTCGCGTTTTCTTTCGGAAATCCCCGGCGAACTGGTGGAAACGGCACGGGGCTCGTTGGCCGAGATCGGCGAAAAGCGCCGCTACGAACCCGATCCGGAATACTCCTATTCTCCCGAGGAATTCCTTCGCCGCGTTCGCCGCGAACAAAAACCTGCGGCGCCAGCGCGGCGGGCCACCGGCGCACCCTCATTGGGGCGCGCCGCCGCGAAACGCGGGGGTGCGGCCGACCCTATGCTTGGACGACGGGTGCGGCATCCCAGTTACGGTGTCGGAACCATCGTGGCCGTCGAAGGCGACGATGAAGATCGGCGCGTTTCGGTAAGCTTTCCCGGACGGGGCACCAAGAAATTCATCGAGCGCTACGCGCAGCTCGAACAGGCTTGAACGGCACAACTCGAAAGATCCGCGGCAGGTTGCGTGCCAGGGCATCTCGGGGTACATTGAGGTCGTTTCTACTCCTGAGTGCAGCATCGGGGTGACTTGACTCCGCCGGCTTTAGTAGGGCGCGATCGGAGAAGATGGGTGGCCTTACAACTGTTCCGCTGCAAAGATATTGACCAACTGATTTCCGATTCCGAACATCCCGAAAAACGCCTTAAAAAAACGCTCGGTTGGATCACGCTGACTGCTCTTGGCATCGGCGCCATCATCGGGACGGGCATTTTCGTGCTCACGGGCACCGCCGCAGCCGGGGAAGAAGTGCAGTATCCCTCGATTTTGAAAGCCCCCGTTCTAGATGTGCTCTTCCACGGCGCGCATGCGACGGGAATCAGCGGGCGCCCCGGCGCGGGTCCGGCGATTGCTCTTTCGTTTTTTCTTGTCGCGGTTGTCTGCGGATTTGCAGGCCTGTGTTACGCAGAACTGGCCTCCATGATTCCCATTGCCGGCAGCGCCTATACCTACACGTATGCGACGCTCGGCGAACTGGTCGCCTGGATTATCGGTTGGGACTTGATTCTTGAATACGCCGTCTCCAACATGGCCGTCGCCGTCGGCTTCTCCGCCTACATTGATAGTCTGCTCGAAACCTTTGGTGTTCACCTGCCTGTGGCGTTAAGCACTCCTGCGTATTCACCCGCAACTGGCTGGGCTCTTCATTTCAACCTGGTCGGGTTGCTGATTGTCATGCTGCTGACGGTCTTGCTTGTTTTGGGGATTCGTGAATCCGCCGGCGCGAACAGCATCATGGTCGCCATTAAGCTTGTGGCCATCTTTCTTTTCATTGTGTTCGCGTCGAGATACATCAAGCCGATGAACTGGCACCCGTTCATGCCGAACGGCTGGCAAGGCGTGCTGACCGGCGGTGCCATCGTTTTCTTCAGCTACATCGGATTCGATTCGGTGTCGACGGCGGCAGAGGAATGCAAGGATCCGAAGCGCGATCTTCCGCTCGGAATCCTGGCCTCTCTTTTTGTATGCGCTACGCTCTATGTCGGCGTTGCCGTCGTTTTGACAGGCATTCAGCCGTTTCAGATCTTCAAAGGGGATGCCGCGTCGGTAGCCACAGCGCTGCGCAATATCGGCCTGGACCGGCTGCAACAATGGGTGACCATCGGCGCGCTGATGGGCATGATCTCTTCCCTGCTGGTCTATCAACTCGGGCAAGCGCGCGTGTGGTTTGCGATGTCGCGCGACGGTCTTCTCCCAGGCGCTTTCTCCAAAGTGCACAAGCGGTTCCGTACGCCGCACGTCGCCACCTGGGTCGCGGGAATTTTTGTCGGAATCCCTGCCGGGATTTTTGATATCGGGACGCTCGCCGACCTGTCCAACATCGGGACTTTGTTTGCTTTCCTGCTGGTGGCCATCGCCGTGCTAATTCTCAGAAAATCCCAGCCTGATCGCCCCCGCGGGTTTCGCGTGCCCTTGGTGCCTTTCATCCCGATCCTCGCGATCCTCACCTGCCTCTTGCTCATGGCCAGCCTGACGCTGGAGAATTGGATTCGCTTTTTCGTGTGGCTGGCAATCGGACTGGTCATCTACTTCCTTTATAGCCGCAAACGGAGCACGCTGGCGCTGCCCACGCCGCCATAGGGAAGCCCGGAGATGGACTGGAAACTAGCCAAAAATTTCAGGATGCGTCCAATCGCGCTGATCGCCGCCGTGACAGCATTTGCAGTGTTTCCCGGCTCGGCTATGGCTTGGGGCAGGAATGCTCACCGACTCATCGTCAATAAAGCAGTGGATACGCTGCCTGCCGACATCCGCCCCTTTTTCGAGGCCAATCGCGGCTTTCTGATGCAGCACGTAACCGACCCGCTGGATGCTCTCGCGAAAAACCCTTCCGAGCGGCGCAACAACTTCATCGCCCTGGACAAGTATGGACGCTTTCCTTTCTTGGCCCTGCCCCGCAGCTACAAGTCGGCGGTAACCAAGTTTAGCAAAATCAAGCTGGACGCGAACGGCCTCCTGCCGTGGCAAATCGGCGTTTACAGTGAAAAACTTACAGAAGCATTTAGAGCGGGAAAATGGGAAGATGCCAAACTCGATGCGGCCCTTCTCGCGCACTACGTCGCGCAGGCGCACGATCCCTTCAGCACCACCGATAATTTCGATGGCCATCTGAGCGGCCAAGCGGGAATCAACGACCGTTTCGGCAGCACGTTGACAGACCGCTATTCCTCGTTTTTCCCCATGCGCCCCAACGATGCGTCCTTTATCAACGATCCCACCGACCATGCGTTTGACGCCTGCCTGAGCGCCCATCGCTGGCTCGAATCCATTCTCTTGGCCGACCGCAACGCGCTTCGCGGAGAGAATTCCTATACGGACGAATACTACGATCGTTTTTATAACGAGGCAGGCGCCATTTTGATCCGCCAGCTGTCGGATGCGGCGACCGACATCGGTTCCTTTTGGCTCACCGCATGGGCCAACGCGGGCGGACCGGCGCTGCCGCATTGATTTTGAGGATGAAACCACCAAGCCTCTCTCCGCAAATCGACTCCCTCCCTAAAGCTGAGCTTCATTTGCACCTGGAAGGCTCCATCCAGCCAGCCACGGTGCGCACGCTCATGGCTCGTCACGGCGTCAAGGCATCCGAGCAGGAAGTCCTCGAGCGGTACGCCTTTCACGATTTCCCCGGTTTTCTCGAAACCTTCAAATGGGTGACCTCGTTTTTGCGTGAGCCGCAGGACTACGCCCTCGTTGGGAGCGATCTCGCAGAGCGCCTGCTCGAGCAAAACGTGGTTTATGTGGAAGCCACGTTGTCGGTTGGCGTCATGCTTTTGAGAAAGCAGCAAGCGGAGGCAAATTTTGCGGCTTTGCTTCATTCGACCGAGCCATTCGAGCGCCGCGGTCTTCGTTTTCGGTGGGTGTTTGACGCGGTTCGGCAATTCGGCGCCGCTGCTGCGATGGCCGTGGTGGAAACCGCCAAGACCTGTAAATCCAAGACCATCGTCGCCTTCGGCATCGGCGGAGACGAGTTGCAAGTGGAGACCGCGGCGTTTCGAGGAGTGTACGAACGGGCCGCAGAACTTGGCTTGCATCGCCTGATTCATGCCGGCGAGGTAGGTGGCCCGGAGAGAATTCGCGAAGCCATTCGGCTACTGGAAGTCGAACGCATCGGACACGGCATCGCGGCCATCAAGGATCCGCTGCTCATGGATCTCCTCGCGGAACGCAAAATCCCCTTGGAGATCTGCCCGCAAAGCAACGTGCGAACGGGCGCCCTGGCTCGCCAATTTTCTCGTGAGCATGCCAGAATCGGCGATCATCCCCTGCCAGCCTTGTTCCGTCACGGAATACCGGTAGTCCTGTCGACCGACGATCCGGCGTTATTTCATACCACCTTGCGTGACGAATACGACGCTGCCAAGCAAATGGGCTTGCAGGACAGTGAGCTCGAGCAAATCTGCGAAATGGGCTTCCAATACGCATTTGACCCCGCTTCCAAAAGTCGCGCGACATGATGCCGCACGCGGCAATGTTATACTGACGGCATGAAAGCACACGTGTGGGTAATGCCAAAACGCACGGTCCTTGATCCCCAGGGACAAACGATCCATCATGCCCTGTCGGGGCTCGGGTACGCGGCGGTGAAAGATGTGCGCCAGGGAAAATTCTTCGTCTTGAATCTCGATGGCTGGAACCGTGAGGAAGCGCAAAAGCAGTTGGAACGAATTTCCAAGGAAGTGCTGACCAATCCAGTTATCGAGGAATACCGTTTTGAGATCGTAGACTGAGGCGATGGCAATGCCGCATCACGCAAGACGTTCCCTGCCGTCAGGTTCGCGTTGAGAAACTCTCTGTGAGGTGAGTCCCGCCGATGTGCGGAATTCTCGGGTATATTGGGCCCAAAAAAGTCGTGCCCGTGGTCATCGAGGGCCTTCGCAAACTCGAGTATCGCGGTTACGACTCCGCGGGCATCGCGGTCGTGAACGGTACGGGCAAACTGGAGATCCGCCGAGCCTCGGGAAAGCTTCGCAACCTCGAAGAAGCCATCGCCAAGTCGCCCCTCGAAGGGACCTACGGCATCGGCCACACCCGCTGGGCCACCCATGGCCGCCCGACGGAAGAAAACGCTCACCCCCATCGCGACTGTACCGGACAAATCGTCGTGGTGCACAACGGAATCATCGAAAACTATCTTGAACTGAAGGAAAAGCTCGAGAAGGAAGGCCACAAGTTCGCCACGGAAACAGACACGGAAATTGTGGCGCACCTCGTTGAGAAGAATTCGCAAGGCGGCGTTCCGCTCGAAGAAGCGGTTCGCTTGTCCCTGAAGGACCTACGCGGCATTTATGCCCTGGTTTTTCTCTCCGCGAAAGACCCTCAGAAAATTGTCGCCGCCCGCCTTGGCCCACCCTCCGTCGTCGGACTGGGTGACGGCGAATATTTCGTTGCCAGCGACATCCCCGCGCTGCTGGAACACACGCGCGAGATCTTTTTCCTCGCCGATGGCGACATCGCGGTTCTGACCAAGCAGGGCGTCCGCGTCATGGATCACGATGGACGTCCGGTGGAGCGCCCCGCGCAACATGTCGCCTGGGACCCCATCATGGCGGAAAAGAACGGCTACAAGCATTTCATGCAAAAGGAGATTTTCGAGCAGCCCCGCGCCGTGAGGGACACGCTTCTCGGCCGCATCTCTCAGGACACGGGTAGAGTCTTTCTCGATGAAATGCAGCTCACCGAAAAACAGTTCCGCGAATTCGCGCAAGTGCGCATCGTTGCCTGCGGAACGAGTTGGCACGCAGGGCTGGCCGGAAAATTCATGATCGAGCGCCTCGCGCGCCTTCCCGTTGAAGTGGACTACGGCAGCGAATTCCGCTATCGCGATCCCATCATCGATTGCCAGACCTTGACCGTCTGCATCAGCCAGTCGGGAGAAACGGCGGACACGCTGGCCGCCCAGCGCGAAGCAAAACTCAAGGGATCACCGACCGTGGCGATTTGCAATGTCATCGGTTCGATGATCACGCGCGAAGCGAGCGGCACGATTCCCACGCACGCCGGCCCGGAAATCGGCGTCGCTTCCACGAAAGCATTTAGCTCGCAACTCGCTGCGCTGCTGCTCCTCGCTTCGTATCTCGGGCAGGTTCGCGGAAGAATGAGTGACGCCGGAGCCAGGAACCTGATGCAGGAATTCATGCGCCTTCCGCACAAGATGGAAATGGCCCTCGAAGCGGATGCCTCCGGCTTCTACGAAAATCTCGCGCGCCTATTTTTCCGCAATACGGACTTTCTCTATTTGGGCCGGGGCATTCATTATCCCATTGCTCTCGAAGGCGCGCTGAAGCTGAAGGAAATCTCTTATATTCACGCCGAAGGTTATCCCGCCGGGGAAATGAAGCACGGCCCGAATGCGCTCATCGACGAAAACCTTCCCGTCGTTGTGTTGGCGACCCGCGATGAGTCGGACCCGGGAGCCATGACCCGCTATGAAAAGAGCGTATCCAACATCAAGGAAGTCAAAGCGCGCGACGGCATCGTCATCTCTGTCGTTACCAGCGACGACCAACTTGCGCGCCAAGCTTCCGACCACATCATCGAGCTCCCGCCGGCTCCGGAGTTGCTCGCGCCCCTGCTCGAAATCATCCCTCTACAGTTGCTCGCCTATCACATTGCCGTGCGCCGCGGTTGCGATGTCGACCAGCCGCGCAATCTCGCGAAATCTGTCACCGTCGAGTAATCGACGTTGGTTTCGGCTAAAATTAAGTCTATGCTTCGTCTTGGAGCGAATTCCGCATCTCTGTTGCTGCTTTTTTTCGGGGCGGCCGGCCCGATACCGGCGCAAACACCCGGGCCGGCAACCGCACCGCTACGCGAAGTTCGCGTGGAGGGGCAAAAACATCTCTCCGAAGCACAGCTGGTGGCGTTGACCGGCCTCGCGGTTGGCTCCGAGGTGGGGCGCTCCGATCTGCAAGCTGCCGCCGACAAACTCTCAAAAACCGGTCTTTTCGACAAGGTCAGCTACAACTTCGAGACCCGCACGGGAGTCATTGTCACTTACCACGTCGAAGAATCTCCGCGAATCCCCGCTTATTTTGACAATATTCCCTGGTTTGCGGACTCCGAGGTTTCTGACGCGATTCGCAGGAAACTTCCCTACTTCGACGGCACTCTGCCCCAGGGAGGAGACGCCGTCGAGCAAGCGGCAGAGGCGATCAAAGACCTGATCACCTCGCATGGCTTCGAGGTAACCCTGGAGCATCAGGTCACCGGCAATCCGATCAGGGACGGTAGCGTGCAGCTGTTTAAGGTGGAAGGCCCGGCGCTACACATCGAAAAACTGGAGTTTAGCGACCCTTCCCTTTTGGCCTCGAAAGCCGTTCAACAGCATCTCAGCGAAATCGTTGGCAAACCCTATTCGAGAATGACGATAGATTTGTTTCTCACGGAAGCGATCCGGCCGGTTTATCTGCGCAAAGGCTGCTTGCATCCGAAGCTGGGACCGCCGGAGATACGCTTGACCGGCAACCCCAATCAGAAATTGCCGCAACAGGTTCCGGTATTTGTCCCCGTCGATCCCGGCCCGGTTTACCACTGGAAAGAAGCCCATTGGGCCGGAAATGTCACGGTTTCGGAGTTCACTCTTAACGGCGACGTGGGGTTGAAGCCTTCAGATGTCGCCGATGGCATGCAAATCGAAGCGGGGTGGGACCGCGTACGCGAAGAATTTGGCCGTCACGGCTACCTCGACGCGAAGGTCGACCCGGTTCCCTCCTTTGACGAATCGGCGCACACGGTTTCTTATTCCGTCACCATTCACGAAGGCCCGCAGTATCGGTTCGGCAAAATGGTGCTGACCGGCCTCTCGCCGGCCGCTGAAAAAAAGCTGCATGCCGCGTGGCCCATCCCTCAAGGTGAGATCTTCGACAAGACGAAATACGAAGAGGTTTTGACGAAATTGCAATTGCATCAGGAACAGATCTTCGGCGAGCTGCCGCTCCACTATGAAAGCGTTGGCCACTGGCTCGAACCCGATTCGAGCACCGCTACGGTCGACGTGCTTTTGGACTTCAAGTGATTCCGCCGCCCTCCGGATCACTTTGTGGCGAAAAACGCACTCTGCGATATACTCACCCTTGATATGAAAACTTTCGTTCAAATCGGTAATGGAGAGCAATCGGCTCTTCCCCCGGAAGAGAAAGAGGAGCTTCTCCTGTCTCGCCTCGCGGGGATCCCTTCGCTCATCGTGGCGCTTTCTGGAGGCGCGGATTCGGCCTATCTGGCATGGGCCTCGAACCGTGCTCTTGGCGAGCGGGCCTTGTCGGTCACCGCTCTTTCTCCTAGTTTTTCCGCGTACGACCGAGAAATGGTCGAGCAGTTTGCAAAACAGCTGGCGTTGCGCCACGAGTTTATCGAGACGCACGAGATGGAAAACCCCGCCTACCGCGCGAACCAGCCCGACCGCTGCTATTTCTGCAAGGACGAGCTTTTCTCGGTACTGGATAAACTGGCCGGTTCGCGCGGCTTTGCCGCCATCGCCTATGGCGTGAACGCTGACGACACGCTCGATTTTCGCCCCGGCCATCGCGCCGCCACCGAGCATCAGGTCCTTGCGCCTCTCCTCGATGTGGGCCTTGCCAAATCGGAGATTCGCCGGCTCTCGCGCCGCGCCAGTCTCCCCACCTGGGACCGTCCCGCCTCCGCTTGCCTTGCCTCTCGCCTCCCCTACGGAAGCGAAGTGACTCGCGAGCGGCTGGCGCTGGTCGAAGGCGGGGAAGCTGCGCTCCGCGAACTCGGCTTCCGTCAGTTTCGCGTGCGCATCCACGACAACCTGGCACGCGTGGAAATCTCGCCCGACGAGTTGCCCAGGGCGCTGTCTCGGGAAATGGCCGCTGCCATCGCGGAACGCCTCAAATCCGCCGGCTTTGCTTACGTTACCCTGGATCTCGAAGGCTATCGACAGGGTTCTCTCAACGAAGCGCTGGTCCGCCCGGCGCGGTCATTGCGCAAAAAAGCCTCCGGAACATAATGGATTGTTTTTGCGTAGCTGTTGGTGGAACATCCGAGGAGTTGTTCGGGGTTTCTTTGGAGGAGGAATGGCGCGCCAACCGCATCGCGGCAGCTCCCTGCTGCTCTTCGCGACCGCTTTTGCCCTTGCGGGCTGTTACACGGGCCCATATGTCAACGGAAGCTTTTCCCGCGCCTACACGGTATCGGGCCCTGTCCGTTTGGAGCTCAACAATGCCTCGGGCGAGGTGGATATCACAGCGGGAGCAGCCGGAATGGTGTCGATTCACGCCGAGGTACGCGCCTCCGGTTTCGGATTTGAAAACCCGCAACATCGTTTGGACAACCTGGTGTCGGATCCTCCCGTAGAGCAAAGAGGCGACACGATTCGCGTCGGCAAAGATTTGTCCCGCATGCGCAATGTCTCCATCACTTACAAGATTCAAGTCCCCCACGACACCGAGGTCGACGCCAACGTTGCCTCCGGCGCGGAAAACATCCGCGACCTGCGTGGCCCGGTAAGAGTCCGCTCTGCTTCCGGAAGTATCAACGTAGAAAAGATCGATCGTGACGCCCAACTCTCCACCGCCAGCGGCACCATTTCCGCAGAGAACATCGGCGGCGACGTTCAAGTCTCAAGCGCTTCGGGTAGCGTCACCATTGCGAACATCAAGGGTGACGCCCGCGTACATGTCGTGTCAGGCGTCATTCGCATATCGCAGCCCGGCGGTCGCGTCGATGGAAGCACCACGAGCGGTGAAGTCGAAATCCAAGGTGCGGCAAAGGATGTGACCGCTCATTCGATAACAGGCCGCGTCTACGTGCAGGGCAATCCCGGCGACCAGGGATATTGGAATCTGAGAACCACTTCCGGCGGCGTGCAAATCAGCGTCCCTCCCTCTGCGAACTTTCGTCTGTCCGCAGAGGCAGTTTCCGGCGAGATTCGTACGGATGTTCCCATTGTCGTCGAAGAGCAGGGAAAACACTCGCTGCGGGCTCGATTGGGCAGCGGCGGTGGACGCGTCGAAGTCCACACCGTTTCGGGCGAAATTCGCGTCAGCGGGACATAGTAGACTCCCGTCCTCGCGCTCGCGGATTGCCTCTCATCGCACGCGGGGATCGCCGGAGTAGCGACAATTTCCTTTTCCGCGTTTACAATCTCTGCATGCCCTCTCGGCCTCCCGCCCCTGCTCTTTCCCTGCTGCTCCTCGGTATCCTGGCTTTCCCCGCGTCGGCAGCGATTCGCGCGCCGTCCGAGCAAAGTCAGCAACCCGCATCGCAAGCCGCGAACCCTGTTCGTGCCGGCGACAACGGTTCCCCTAAGCAGCCGGATCCCGAGGCGGAACTGCAGCGTGCCCTCAACGATGCCGGCAGCGATCGCGCCGCCCTTGTCCGGAATCTCGAAGGCTTCTTGAAAAGACACCCGGATTACCCCAACCGCACCCGAATCTATCGCGCTCTTGTCGAAGCCGACCTTCAGCTCAAAGACGACGACCGCGCCGCTGACTACTCGGAGCGCATGGTCGCGCTGAACCCCAACGAGATTTCCATCTTGTTGCTCGCCATTGAACTCCTTGAACGCCGCGAGGAGGAAGCCGGCTTGCGCCGCGCCGTCAGCTACTCCACACGCATCCTGAATCTGGTGGAGCACGTTTCCCCTTACGAACGCTCCTCCCGCGTCTCCGTCGAACAGTGGGAACTGCAGAAAAAGAATGATCTCGCCAATACGCACTTCCTGCGTGGCGACCTGTACTTCAGATTAAGAGACTACGATGCGGCGCGGAAGGATCTCGAAACCAGCTATGAGATTCTTCCAACCGCGGGCGCGGCCCAGCGGCTGGGTGAGACCGCGGAGCTCCAAAAGGACTTGCCGACCGCCATCCAGGAATACGCGCGCGCCTTTGCTCTTGCCGAAGGAAAGAGCGGAAACGTCAGTCGGGAGGAAATTCGCAGGAAACTCGGGAATGTCTGGCGGCTCGCGCATGGCTCCGAGAATGGCCTGGGCGAGTACCTGCTGAATACGTATGACTCCGTCACTCAGCCTTCCTTGAAAAAGCCTGCGCCCAATCAAAGCGCCAAAGAACTACCCGATTTCATCGTTCGCAAGGCTTCGAATGGAAGCGCGTACCCGTTGAAGAGCACAAAGGGAAGGGTCGTGGTCCTGAATTTCTGGGCCACCTGGTGTGGTCCTTGTCACGCGCTCGAGCCGCTGTTCGCGCACGTGGCTGCCGATTTTCACGATCTTCCGGACGCGGTTTTTCTTTCCGCGAACTGTGATGAAGATGAGACTTTAGTCGCGCCCTACTTGCAGAAAGACAAGCTCGTAACCGAAGTCGTCTTTGCCGACGGCCTCAATCGGCTCTACTCGGTTGATTCCTTTCCCACGGTCATCGTGATTGACCGTGAGGGCAAAATTGCTTACCGTTCGAACGGATTCCAGGCTGACACGTTTGAGCGGGATCTCTCTGCGGCCGTGCGGCGCGCCCTGGACAAAGGGGCTACGGCTGAGCGTGTCGCGCCCTAGGGGCGATCACGGCGCCAGGTCCGGGCTGTAGCCGTCCACCACGTCCACAAAGTCGGACACTTCCGCCATGTCTTTTCCTACAAAACGAATCGTATGCGAATCCACGCGTTCGACCGACCGCAGATAGCTGAGCATCTCGGCGGGCGTATAGTTTTTGAAACTGATTTCCAGGGTCACTGGCGTCTTGATCGTGTACGGCTTGAAATCGTGCAAGCGCGCCAACGCCGCCTTGACTCCAGCGGCGATTCTTTCGCAAGACACCTCCGGAGTGAGCGTCTCCGCAGCGTGAAAGCTCAGGTTCTTTTTGGTCACCGCCGTTTCGATGTTCCCGAGCCGCAACTTCAACTCTTCCACGGCCGCGTCGTCTCCCGACGCAAAAATTGCGGGCACGCCCAGCGCGCCGGCATATGCCGCATTGAATTCTCCTTCGGTAACCGCATTGCCGTTTAGCGCAACCCGCGTAAAATGCGCACTCGAAAAAGTATGTGCGCGCACGCCGTGCTCGTTGGTTGTGGAGGCATGGTAGCCGACAAAAAGAGCGCCGTCGAAACTCGCATCGAGGCCCGCCATCATGCTTCCATGGCGAGGCCAGGAACGCACGATGCGAACGTCCTTCGGAAACTCCTCAACGAGCAAGCTCTCACCGTTCCCATGCGAATCACTTACCACAATCTCGGTTGCCCCCGATTCCTTTGCGGCGCGCACGGCAGCCAGCGTTTCATTGGTCATGAAGCGTCGAAAGCGCTCGTACTCAAAGCCGCCCGGACCGAGTTGGTCTGCGGTCACCACGCCTGCAACGCCTTCCATGTCCACCGAAAGGTAAATTTTGAGTTTCTTTGCTGCCGGGGAGAGACCCTGCGGCTTCGCCGCAGGACTCAGAAGCCACCATGCCAGAATCAGAAATACGAGCGCACGTCCGCTGCCAAGGAACCAGCTCATATACGCACCTCACAAACTCATGGGTTAAACGCCGGTGAAGGGGAGTCTATCAAGTTCGCGCCGCGGAAGCTGAGGGAAACGCCAGGGCAACTTCGCTTGCGGCGAGAATCGTATTCACGTGAATGCGGACCGTATCTTCCACGCGACGAGCATACCCGCCCGCCAGCGTCGTCGCCACGGGAATACCCCGCCGCCGCGCTTGCTCAAACACGCTGCGATCGCGCTTTTTGAGTCCGGCCTTCGTCAGCGACAGTCCGCCAAGCTGATCCTCGCAAAAGGGATCGGCGCCGCCCACATAAAAGAGAATTTCAGGCCGGAATTCATCCATCGCCCGTTCGACTGCCGGAATTAACGCGGCCAAATACTCCTCGTCTTCCACGCGGTCGTCCATGTTCAAATCGATGTTCGAAGGCGGCTTGTGCCCGGGATAATTGTTCAGCTGATGGATGGAAAGGGTGAACACCGCCGGATCGCCACGAAAGATTGCCGCCGTTCCATTGCCATGATGCACGTCCGTGTCCACGACCATGGCTTTTTCGACGGCACCCCCCGCCTGCAGTTTGCGAATGGCCACGGCTACGTCGTGAATCGCGCAGAATCCTTCCCCGTGGTCGGGATACGCATGATGAAAACCGCCGCCGAGATTCGCAGCGAACCCGTCTCGCAGCGCCGATCGCGCCGCGAGAGTCGTCCCGCCCGCCGCCAGCCAGACGGCTTCTACCAGTTCCTGAGAATACGGAACTTCGAGCCGCATGACGTCGCTTGCCGTGAGCTTCCCGGTCTTAAGTTTGCGCACCCACTCTTTGGTGTGAACGCGCAAAATGTCTTCATCACTGGCAGGATCGGGTTTCAAAAAGTCTTCTTCCTTCGCGAGCCCCTCGCGAAGAAGCATCTCGTAAATCAGCCGGAATTTTTGTGAGGGAAATACGTGTTCGCCCAGGTTCAAATCGTAGCGTTCATGGTAGACAAGTTTGAACGGAAGAGAACCTTTTATCGCGGCAACCACGACTCTCTTTTTCTCCAGATCGCTGATCCCCGATCTCCCGGTTAATTCTCGCGTTCCAGGATGAAATCAGGGACGGTGGCCAGGGCCCTCGCGTATTCCGAGTCCCGATGTCCATTGAGGCAGGACTTGGCCCGTCGCGCGTAAACTTCTGCGAGACTGCGCGCGCGGCCAAGCGCGCCGGAATCCTGCACCAGGGACACAATCGTCTCCGGGCGCACGGAATGAAATTCTTTTTCCGCAAGCACAAGTGCCACAAGTTCGCGCGCCGCGTGGTGGCCGTTTTCCATCGCGTAAATCAGAGGCAGCGTGACTTTGCCTTCTTTCAGGTCGCTCAGCACCGGCTTGCCCAGTTGCTGGGCGGACGCCGTGAAGTCCAGCAGGTCGTCTACCAGCTGAAACGCCAGCCCGGCATTCCTGCCATACTCCGCCAGCGCCTCCTCTTCCTCTTCTTCAAGACGCCCCAGCACGGCGCCGAGCCGCGTACAGCCGCTGAACAGGCACGCCGTTTTGTACGTGGCCAGACGCAATGCGTCCTCTTCTGTCACGTCAATACGCCCGATTTTCTCAAGCTGGATCAACTCGCCTTCGACCATTTTTTGCGTCAGGTCGATGAGGATGTCGAGAATGCGGAAATTGCGCTCCTCGAGCGCCATCTGAAAAGACTGCATGTACAGCCAGTCGCCGGTCAGCACGCTGCGGTGATTGCCCCACCGGGTATTCGCTGAAGGCCGTCCCCGGCGCGTGCCCGCGCTGTCGATCACGTCATCATGAATCAGCGTGGCGCTGTGCAACAGCTCGACCACGGCGGCAAGTCGAATCGCGCTGCGGTCTTTGTGTCCCGCATAATTCGCGGAGAGCAGCAGCAGCGCTGGCCGGAGCCGTTTCCCTCCTCCACCTAGCAGGTACGCGGCAATTTCCGAAACTGCCGGGAACGCGGTGTCGCTCTGACGCGCCAACTCGTCTTCCACCAGAGCGAGGTCGTCGCGGACGAGATCGAAAACCTCTTTCGCCGTGAGAAGTGCGATGGCCTGCCTCCTGGCCCCTGTCTACGTTAGGGAGTCCGGCCGCGACATCGGCGGCCTGGTAAGACGAAACAGTCGCCTGAAATTCTCCGAAGTCGCGGTGGCAATTTCGTCAGTCGACAAGTTTCTCACACTCGCAAGCGTGCGCGCCACTTCTCGAACATAGGCCGGCTCGTTGCGCTTGCCGCGATACGGCTGCGGCGCCAAATACGGAGAGTCCGTCTCGATCAGAATCGTCGCGAGCGGCAAAGCCTTCGCCACGTCGCGCAGATTCTGCGCTTTCGGAAAAGTTGCATTCCCGGCAAAGGAAATCAGGAAACCCAGCTCGCTCCCGCGCCGCGCGTCTTCGAGCGTGCTGCTGAAGCAGTGCAAAATGCCGCCCAGGCCCGTTGCTTCCCAATGTTCTTCCAGCAGGTTCAGGCAATCGCTCCAAGCATCGCGGCAATGGATGATGATGGGAAGTTTTGCCTCGGCCGCCAACTCCATTTGGTCCCGGAAGACTTTGTGCTGTGTTTCACGCGGCGAATGATCGTAAAAATAGTCCAGCCCGATCTCGCCCCAGGCGATTATCTTGGGATGCCGAGCAAGATTCCTCAGCCGCTCGAGGTGTTCCGGCTTCGCTTCCTTGGCATCGTGGGGATGAATGCCCACGGTCGCATAAATCCAATCGTATTGCTCGGTGAAGGGTAACGCCGAATCGAGTTTCTCCGGCCCGGGGCCCGTGCCAATCGCGAGAAGCGTGGTCACCTCGGCCGCGCGCGCCCGCTCAAGCATGGCCTCGCGGTCTTCCGCAAACTGCGGAAAGTCGATATGCGCATGCGAATCGATCAATTCCATCGTTTAGGCTGGCGTGTTGGGGCAACCGTAAGGCACGATATCTCGCGCCCTACTTGAGGCGGGCACCAACTTCCACGTCCTCGTCCGGGAATCCCGCGAGGACCGGCCGGCCTTCCGGGCCGACCGCCGCCGCAACAATCATGCCGTTGGACTCGACGCCGCGCAGTTTGCGCGGCGCGAGATTCACAACCACGGCAACCTTGCGGCCAACGAGTTTTTCCGGTTCGTAATATTGCGCGATGCCCGCGCAAATCTGCCGAATCTCCGTGCCGATATCTACGGTAAGTTTCAGCAGCTTATCCGCGCCGATGATGCGTTCCGCCGTTTTGATCTGCCCGACGCGCATCTCGACTTTCGCAAAATCCTCGATGCTGATTTTCTCCGGCGCGGTCCCGGGCGCCGCAGCCGCTCCCGCCTGAGCCGCACCGGCAGCAGTTTTTCCAGGCTGCGCGGCCGGTGCCGGATTCAATTCTTCATTTGCCATCGCCTCAATCCTTTCTATCGCTTCGTTTTTGTCCACGCGGGGAAACAACGATTGTTTCCCTCCCAATTGCTTTCCTGGCGCCAATTGGCCCCAGCGAAGCCCATCCAATTCGACCGCCTCAACCGAACCTGGCAGCCCGAGCAGCGACCACACTCTGGCGGTGCTCGAGGGCATCACCGGATGTGCGAGCACCGTCACGATACGCAACAGCTCCGCGGTAGTCCACAGGATCGTGGCTTTCCGCGACTGCTCTTCCGCGGAGTCCCCGAGCGCCCATGGCTGCTCCGTGGTTAGGTACTTGTCCGCCGAGCCGACCACGCCCCAAATCGTCTCGAGCGCGCGCGCAAAACTGAAATTGTCATAGTTTTCGAGCGCCTCGCCAATCGCCGTCTGCACCTCGCTCGCCAGGGCCTCGTCCTGGGGCCTGCGCTCGGTCGCTTTAGGAATTTTGCCGCTGAAGTTTTTCTCGATCAGCGCCGCTGTGCGGCTGGCGAGATTGCCGAGACCGTTGGCAAGGTCGCTGTTATAGCGCGTCACCAACGCATCATAACTGAAATTGCCATCCTGCCCGAAGACCACTTCGCGCAACAAAAAGTACCGCAACGCGTCCATGCCCAGCATGTTGGCAATCGGCCGCGGCAAGACCACGTTGCCCTTGGACTTGCTCATCTTGGCTGCATCCATCAGGAACCAGCCGTGCGCCCACACCTGCTTTGGCACCGGCTGCATCGCCGCCATCAAAAATGCCGGCCAATAAACGGTGTGAAACCGAATGATATCTTTGCCCACCAGATGCAAGTCCGCCGGCCACATGCCGCGCTTTTCAAACTCTGGCCCGCCCACCGCGCTCAGATACGCCGTCAGCGCGTCAAACCACACATAGAACACATGCGGTTCTTCGCCGGGAACGGGAATCCCCCAGCGGATCGTCGTTCGCGTAATGCTCAGATCTTTCAGCCCGCCTTCGACGAAACTCACGATCTCATTGCGGCGCGATTCCGGCTGGATGAATTCGGGGTTCTTCTTGTAGAAATCGAGCAGTGGCTTCTCAAACGCGGAGAGCTTGAAAAAATAGTTTTCTTCCGTGACCGTCTCGGTTGGCCGGCCGCAGTCCGGGCAGTTGTCGCCTGGCTTTGCATCGTTCACGAAAGCGTTGTCGTAAATGCAGTATTGCCCGGTGTAATGCCCTTTGTAAACGTAACCGTTCTCACGGCACAGTCGAAAAAGCCATTGGACCGTGCGCACGTGATGCAGGTCCGTGGTTCGCACAAACTCGTCCGCCGTAAGACCAAGCTCATCCCACAGCGCGCGCCACTCGGCAGCCATGTTGGCGACGAAGGCGGTTTCCGACATGCCGGCTTTCTTCGCGGCGCGCTCCACGTTCACGCCATGCTCGTCCGTGCCGGTGGTCATCACTACTTCGTAGCCGCGCATCCGCTTGTAGCGCCGGATGGTGTCCGCCACGACGGTTGTATAGGTGTGGCCGATGTGTGGCAGGCCGTTTGTATAATAGATCGGCGTCGTCAAATAGAATTTGGGTCTTTTGGGTGACATGTTTAGTTTGTTTTGCTCGCCGTTTCATACGCGTGCAAGGCTTCGCTGATAACGCGCTGCAGTGGCACATTTTTCTCGACTGCCAGCCTGCGGCAGTCGTCGTATTCTGGCTGAACGTGCAGGATGCGCCCATTCATCCTTGAAATCTTGATGCGCACGTCTCCAAAATCCGTGGAGACGCTCAGGAACTCTCGCGGGAGGGTGCGGCGCTCGGCACGATAGGTGCGCGCGCCAAAGGTGGTGGTTTCTGCAAAAATCAGCGACATCAGCGTAGGCGTCTCCTGCGGCTTGCACAGAACCGTGAGCAGGGTGCCGGGACGATTTTTCTTCATCTGCACCGGCGTCGTGTACACGTCGAGCGCGCCTGCCGCCAAGGCCTTCTCCAGGAAATAGCCGTAAATCTGCGGATTCATGTCATCCAGATTCGCTTCAATGACCGCGATTTCTTCGTCGAATCCTGGTACTGTTTTTTCGGCCGCCTCGCCAATCATGATTCGGAGAACATTGGGCTGGCCTTCGAGGTCGGCCGTTCCGGCGCCATACCCAATGGCCCGGACGCTCATGGCCGGCTGCGGGCCGAAGGAATCGCAAACCGTCGCCACAATCGCCGCGCCGGTCGGGGTCACCAATTCACGCTCGACCCCGCTCGAATACGTTGGCTTGCCCTGGAGCAAGTTTGCCGTGGCCGGCGCCGGCACCGGCAAAATTCCGTGCGCCATCTTCACCGTGCCCCCGCCCACATTCAGTCGAGAGCACGAGAACTTTTCGATGCCTAGGAAGTGAAAGCCGATACAAGCGCCAACGATGTCCACAATCGCGTCGACCGCGCCCACTTCGTGAAAATGAATTTTTTCGAGCGGCACGTCATGCACCCGGGCTTCCGCTTCACCAAGCTTGGTGAAAATCGCGCCGGCTCGATCGCAAACCGGCACCGCCAGCTTCGAGCTTTTCAAAATCTCCAGAATCGTGCCGAGCGAGCGATGCTTGTGCCGATCCTCCGCCCTCACCGTGATGGAAGTCGCGGCCATCCCCTGCTTCGAGACCTTTTCTGCAGAAAGTTCCCAGCCCGGAACTTGGAGGCCGCGAAGTTCCGACCGCAGATGCTCGACGGGACAGCCCGCATCCACCAGAGCCCCGAGGGTCATGTCGCCGCTGATGCCGGAAAAGCAGTCAAAATAAGCCTGTTTCATGGAAAAAACCGCCGAACGGTGGGACTCGAAGCCGGAATGGTCGCTCCGTCGGATTCAAGTTGATACTATCGGCCGAGATAGGCAGTGTCAAACTCCCTTCCCGTCGTGCGGTCCCCCTATTAGTCTAAATGAGACCGCTCGCCTTGGCACCCCGTCGCTTGGGCCCTTTCACTCTCGCAAGGGGAGATGGATATGCCGTGGTAGGCTATTTCCCTCGCGCGACACGCTTTGACCCTCGTCGCGGGCATCTCCTATACTCGGGAGATTCCCATTGGACGCGAGGACCCGTGTATCAGACACTGACGAATCGATTGCGCGAAGCGCTCGGCAGGCACGTCCGAGAGAGGTATGGAGCGGAGGTTCAGATTGTGCTCAGCCGCCCGCCCAAGCTCGAGATGGGCGAAGCGGCGTCGCCGGTGTGCTTTGAGCTGGCCAAACAACTCAAACGGCCGCCGCGACAGATTGCCCAGGAAATTGCCGCGAATTTCGGCAAGGTCCCGGGGATTTCGCGACTGGAAGTTGCCGGCGGCGGATACTTGAACGCGTACTTCGACCGCGGAGCCTTTTGGGAAAGCGCACAAAAAGAAGCGAGTGGGAGGCGTCCGGCGCCCCTGGAGGATCAGAGAAAAATCATCGTCGAGCACACCAGCATCAACCCCAACAAAGCAGCGCACATCGGGCACCTTCGCAATGCCGTGCTCGGCGACACCATGGTTCAAATCCTGCGGCACGCCGGCAAGCGCGTTCAGATTCAAAACTACATCGACAACACCGGCGTCCAGGTAGCGGACGTGGTCATCGGATTCCTGCGCATGGAGCAGCGAACGGCAACCAGCGTGATGATGCTGGCAAAGGAACCCAAGTTTGATTACTACTGCTGGGATTTGTACGCCAAAGTTACGAACTTTTTTGCTGAAGATCCCGAGCGGGCGGGGAAACTCCGGGCGGAAACGCTGAAGGCCCTCGAAGAAAATCGCGGGGAAGATGCAGAGGTGGCGCAAGTGGTGGCGGACGCCATTGTGACTTGCCACTTGCGATCCATGGCCCGGTTGGACATCCATTACGATCTGCTGGCGCGCGAGAGCGAGATTTTGCATTTGAAGTTCTGGGACACGGCGTTTGAGATGTTGAAGGAATCCGGAGCCATTCATTTGGCCACGAGCGGGAAAATGAAGGGATGCTGGGTTTTGCCGTGGGAAGAAAATACAAGCCCTAACACCGAGCACCAGGAGAGGACGCGGGACACAGAGAAGAGAAAAAGGGCAGAAGGGGACGCGGGCGAGAACGAGCAAGACAAGATCATCGTGCGTTCGAATGGAACGGTAACCTACGTCGGAAAAGACATTGCCTATCAGCTCTGGAAGTTCGGCCTGTTGGGAAAAGATTTTTGTTATCGCAAATGGCCCGAATCGCCGGCCGGGCAAACCGTTTGGGCTACGACGAGCAGAAAGAGCGAGCCGGACGCGCCGCACTTTGGCGAAGCCGCCGCAACGGTCTACAACGTGATCGATGTGCGCCAGGCGTATTTGCAGGATGTCGTGGCAGAAGGTTTGCGGAGGTTGGGCCACACGGAGGCCGCGAAGAATTCCGTCCACTTTGCTTATGAAATCGTGGCGCTGACGCCGCGCTGCGCCGCCGAGTTGAACTATGAGCTTTCGCCCGAAGAGGCGAAGAAGCCATACGTAGAAGTTAGCGGGCGCAAAGGCTTTGGCGTGAAAGCGGACGACCTGATCGACAGATTGGAAGCCGCAACGCTGGGCGAAGTCCTTCAACGCCACGCGGAAATGATAGAGAAAGAACAGAAACGCACCGCGCATGCGATTGCCGTGAGCGCGTTGCGTTTTTTTCTGCTGAAGTTCACGCGAAACTCAATTATCGCTTTCGATTTCAAGGACGCGTTGAGCTTCGAAGGCGAAACGGGACCGTATTGCCAGTATGCGGTGGTGCGCATTCGCGGGATCCGCCGCAAAGGAGCAGAGGCGGCGCTCGCGACGGTGAAATGGAATCCCGACGCTGCCGGTCAATGCCTTGCCGAGCCCGACGGCGCCGACCTGTGGGAATTGTTGCTTTCCGCCGGCTCGCTTGATTATGCCGTGGATGCGGCGATCGCCACGCAGGAACCCGCCTTCGTTGCCAAATACGCGTTTCAACTGGCGCAGGCGTTCAACAATTTCTACCACAAGCATCACATTTTGTCGGAAGTGAACGAGCAGAAGCGCACCTTCTTGCTCCAGTTAACGGAATTGGTCGAGACGCAACTGGTGCGCGCCCTCGGTTTGCTCGGAATCGAAGCGCCGGAGAAGATGTAGCAATTCTCGAAAGCCGGGCCCGGCATTCGCTCGCCCTGCTCGGGATAAAGCTCGGCCCCTCGAAAGGAACACCTAATAAGACATGATCAAGTGCACGAGCGTGCGCAGCCCCACGCCGGTGGGGCCTTTGGCGAGCCAAGGCTTTGTGTCGTCGTTCCAAGCCGTGCCTGCGATGTCGAGGTGAATCCACGGAGAGTCGCCGGTAAATTCCTTGATGAACATGGCGCCGATGGTCGCTCCGCCGCCCTTTCCGCTGCTGATGTTCTGGATGTCCGCAACCGTGCCTTTGATGAATTCTCGATACTCCTCGTCGATCGGCATCTGCCACATTTTCTCGCCCGCTGCCTTCGCGCTTGAGAGCAGCTTGTCGGTGAACGCCTGGTCGGAACCAAAAACGCCGACGTTGACCCCCGCCAAGGCGACGACGATGGCTCCCGTCAGCGTCGCCGCATCAATCAGATGCGTGGCGCCGAGCTGCTTCGCGTAATGGACGCCGTCGGCAAGGATTAGCCGCCCTTCCGCGTCGGTGTTGAGAACTTCGATAGTTTTGCCGGACATGGCCGTCTGAATGTCACCCGGTTTTTGCGCGCGCCCTCCCGGCATGTTTTCCGTGGCCGGCACAACGCAAATCACTTTGACAACGGGCTTGAGCGTGGCAAGTGTGCGCATGACTGCAATCATGGTGGCGCCGCCGGCCATGTCGTACTTCATCTTTTCCATGCCCTCGGAGGGTTTGATGGAAATGCCCCCCGTGTCGAAGGTAACGGCTTTGCCTATCAGCCCGATGACCGGCGCGCCAGGCTTGGCCGATGGCGGATTGTAGATAATGACGATCATCCGCGGCGGTTCGACGCTGCCTTGCGCGACGCTAAGGAGCGCTCCCATCTTCAATTCGGCGATTTTCTTTTCGTCGAGAATCTCGACACTCAGGCCCGCAGCCTTGGCCATGGCTTCGGCTTTTTGTGCGAGGATGCTGGGGGTGAGTTTGTTCGACGGCTCATTTATCAAATCTCGAGCGAAATTCTGTGAATCCGCGATGACGCGGCCTTTCGCCACGCCTTTTTCGCCCTTTTGACGTTCCGCGTCGGAGTAGCCTGCGATAGAGACCGATGCGATTCTCTTGTCGTTCTTCTTGTCGGTCTTGTACTTGTCCGATTCGAAATCCGCGGTTAAGATCCCTTCGACGATTACCTGAGCGGATTCTTCCGTAGCCTGGCCTTCGCGCACGAGCATCGCGAAATTCCTAACCGAGCGCGACTTCAAATAGCGCAGGGCCGCGCCAGCCAATTTCCGCAGGGTCGCGGAATCCCACGGCTCGCGCTTCCCCGCCCCCACCAAAAGCAGCCGCGCCGCTTTCAAACCCGCCGGTGCGTGGAGGAGCGTGAACTCCAGCATCTTGCCGGTGAGCTCCCCGCTCTTGGCCAGCCTGCGCAGCAAGCCCCCACCCAGGTGATCGATCTCTGCTACGCGACCCTGAACCGGATCGCTCTCTTCAAAGACATAGGAAACCAGTGCCTCCGTTTCGACGCCCGCGAACGGCTTACTCTCCAGCGTGATTTGCATGATGCTTCACCGCCTCCGATTGCGATACATGGATTGTTCGACTTCCCGGCGAGCTTCCTTGGCGCGTTCGTCCTCGCGTCGGTCCCACGCCTTCTTGCCCTGGACCAAAGCGATTTCCACTTTGGCGATGCTGTTGCGAAAGTAGATCCTCAGGGGAATCACCGTCAGGCCTTTGGCCTCGGTGCGCCCGGAAAGCTTGTCGATTTCACGCTGGTGCAGCAGGAGCTTGCGCGAACCGAGCGGCTCGTGGTTCCACGGGCCACCCGGTGAGTACTGGGCAATGTGTGCATTAATGAGCCAAGCGCCTTGGGGATTGAAATCCACGTAGGCGTCCCGGATATTGGCTTTGCCTTCGCGAAGGGCCTTCACCTCCGTGCCATGCAGGACCATACCCGCCTCATGTCGCTCAAGAATATGGTAGTTATAAGATGCCGCGCGGTTTTGCGCCACGATTTGCTCACCGCTTCTGGCGGCTTTCTCGGATTTTTTCCTAGGCTTGGCCACGACCGTCCATCATAGCTGCAGCGCAATGGCTTGTCACTCTTGGAGAAAACAGCCTATTGCTCAGAGAAAGACAGTAAACCCCAGCAACCTTGTCGTACGTCTAATGCGAATGTTAGACTGCAAGAGCACCATTTTTTTGAGGCTTCGGAGAGAGTGATGCGGCAGGACTGCAGAACACTGATCTTGTGTGCAGGCTTGGGACTGCTCGCCGCCGGCTGTCCCAAGGGTCACAGCGAGTATGACCTGGGCGCAAAGGCGGAGAACCTCCAGGACTACGACGCTGCTCTCGACTATTACCAAAAAGCGGTTAAAGTTGATCCACACAACGCCACCTTCCGCATTCGGCTCAATCAAGCCCGCTTCGAGGCCGGGGAAATGCACATCAAACGCGGCTTGGAGATGCGCAAACGGGGCGAACTCGACGGTGCCGTCCTGGAATTCCAGAAGGCCCTCGCTGCCGACCCTTCCAGCTCTATCGCTGACCAGGAACTGAACCGCACCGCAGAAATTATCGCGGAAAAGAATCACGCAAATGAAGCGCCGCCACCCACCGATCATAACCAGCAGCCGCTGGCTTCCATGCCGCCGGAGATGAAGCCCCTTTCGCGGGCGCCGATCAGCATGAAGATGTCGAATGACGCGAAAATTGTCTTCGACACGATCGGAAAAGAAGCGGGATTGACCATGGTCTATGACCCGGACTTCCAGGCGCGGCGCATCACCGTGGACTTCAACAACATCACGCTGGAGCAGGCTTTAGAGATCACCGCGCTCGAAAGCAAGGCGGTGATCAAGCCGGTGACCGAGAACACGCTTTTCGTGTATCCGGACCAGGTGCAGAAGCGGCGCGATTATGACGAAGAGGTGGTGAAGACCTTCTATCTCTCGAACGTCACACAGCCCCAGGACATAACCGAGATTATGACCGGGTTGAGACAATTGTTTGATCTGAAGCGCATCCAGCAGGTCAACTCGCAAAACGCCATCATCGTGCGCGATACGCCGGACAAATTGATGCTCATCCAAAAAATGATTGACGACATCGATAAGGCCAAGCCGGAAGTCCTCATTCAGGTTGAAGTCCTTCAGACCAATATGGACCACCTCCGCGATCTGGGGATACTGCCTCCGCAACAGGTATCGGTCAGCGTCAATAACGGCACGACCACGACCAGCGCAACCACCGGCACCAGCACCAACACGCCAACCAACGGGCTCACGTTCAACAACCTTAAGCACCTGAATTCCGGCAATTACAGCATTACTACCCCGACCGCCACAGCCACGGCCATTTTGGCAGACACCGAAACGAAGATCATTCAGAACCCAGAGATACGGTCTGTGGACGGCCAGATCGCGCACTTGAAAATCGGTCAGCGTATTCCCGTGGCCACCGGCAGCTTTCAGGCGGGCGTCGGCGTGGGCGCCACAGGCGGAGCGGGTTTTGTGAACCCGTTGGTCAACACGCAGTTCACCTACTTGGACGTTGGCGTGAACGTGGACGTGACCCCGCGCGTACACCCCGATCGCGAGGTCAGCATGAGGCTCAAGATCGAAGTCTCCTCGCAGTTGGGCGTAGTCAACATAGGTGGCATCTCGCAGCCGGTGATCAGTTCTCGGACCATTGAACATGATATCCGTCTGAAAGAGGGCGAGGTGAATATTTTGGGGGGCTTGATTGAGCGCACAGATAGTGAAAACGTCAATGGCTGGCCCGGTTTTGCAAAACTGCCGATTCTCGGTCGGCTTTTCTCCGACAAGAAAGTGGACCACCAGGCAGACGAAGTTCTAATCGTGCTGAGTCCGCGCATCGTCCGGATGCCGTACTGGACGAGAGCGAATTTGCGGCCGCTGCTCTCGGGCTCGGACCAAAACCCCCAAGTGACGAGAGAGAGTGAACTTCGCGCGCCGCAACCTCAGCCGGCTGCGCAGCCGCCACGGCAACAGCCACCGGCGAGCACGAATCCCACCACGGCGGCGCCAGGAGCATCTGCCGCCAACGCCGGCGCCGTTGCCAAGATGCGGTTCGAGCCGCAAACGCTCACGCTGAAGGCTGGGCAGACGGCGACCATGGGCCTGGTCGTCGAAAACGTGAACGATCTCTATTCCATCCCGTTGCTGTTGCAATACGACCCGAAGGTGATCAGCGTAGAAGAAGTGCAGCATGGAGGCTTCCTCTCGAACGGAGGAGCGCAGGAGATCTCCATCGTTTCGCAACCGTTCAAGGACAAGGGCCAGTACATCATTTCCGCTACGCGGCCGCCCAGCACGCCCGGAGTAAGCGGGAGCGGCACCCTTCTCGGACTCGTGGTGAAGGCTGTGGCGCCCGGAACGTCGCCGTTGTCCATCGTGCAGGTCAACGCCAAAGATTCGCAGCAGAAGCCCATCCAATTGGTCACCAGCGAGGCAACTCTGCAGGTTCAGCCGTAGTCGAATTTAATAGTGCGATGTTGCGTGACGCTTCCATTCAAATGCGAGTTCGCCGGCAGCGCGGCTGCTCGCAAGCCGGGCTGACTCTTCTCGAGTTGATCCTGACGTGCTCCATCTTGCTGCTCTTATCAACACTGGCGTTGCCGATCGCCAAGTACGCCATGATTCGCGAGAAAGAAGCCACCCTTCGCCATAATCTGGACGAAATTCGCGAGGCCATCGACCGCTACAAAGATGCGGCGGACCACAACCAAATTAAGGTGGAGCTGGAAACCGAAGGGTATCCGCCCGATCTCGAGACGCTGGTGAACGGCGTGCCCCTTGGCACGGAAGGCGACAAGAAGATTCGCTTCCTGCGAAAAATCCCGATCGATCCGATGACCGGCCACGCCGACTGGGGGCTGCGCGCCGTGCAGGACGATCCAGACTCCACACAGTGGGGCGGCAAAGACGTTTTCGATGTGTATTCGCAATCCACGGCGACGGCGATGGACGGAACGAAGTACTCAGACTGGTGACGGGAGGAAAAAAGGAAAGTGAAGAGGCATTTGTACCACCAAATTTCTGAGGCCGGGCCGCGGACAAGCCGAGGCCAATGGCGCAAGCTCGGGTTTACCCTCATCGAGCTGATGATCGTCATGACCATCATAGCCATTCTCATTGGGATGGCGGCGATTCGCTACGACAAAGTCGTGCAACATTCCAAAGAAGCAGTGCTGAAGACAGATCTTCGAACGATGCGCGACGCCATCGACAACTACACCTTGGACAAGCAGGCCGCGCCGCAATCGATCGATGACCTGCAACAAGCCGGCTACCTTCGCTCCGTACCGATTGACCCGATGACCCAGGCCAAGGACTGGGTGCCGCAGTTTGACAGCGTCGTCCTAAGCCCTGATCAAACGACTACGGGAATTGTCGACGTGCATTCGAATTCTCCGCGAGTCTCGCCGTTCGACAGCACGCCGTATAACGAGTGGTAATCTCCTTTGTCTGTTCGTTTATTCACCGTATTGAACACGGTTGCGTTTTCATTGGAAGAAGAACGCGGACCGCACTCCGCATGGCGCTGATTTGACGCAAACGACGGCGTCCGAAGCAGTGCGGGGTGGAGCAGCCTGCTAGTTAGTTAGCTCGTCAGGCTCACAAAGCGCCAAACACCAATCGGCGCTGCCGGATCCAAACGACCAAGGGCTCCACCCGGCTTTCTTTCTCTCCCTCGGCTGTGCCGAAGATAGGGACATGCGCGTAGGGCGGTCCTGCCCACATGAAGTATGCGCCAGTAGCCTTGTGTATGGTGGCCCGCCCCGTGGTCTTCACATCAAACGGCCACAGGATCATCCCGCGATGGGCGGCAGTAATCAGCGGATTCGCGGTGTCATCGGGATCGGAATCGCTTCGCTCCTGTGGCGCCGGCGCGGGCAGAACAGGGAACCGGTTTGCCCAAGGCTCATCTCGTGATTTGTACTCCTAATTTACAGTGACTTGGACCGTCGTGGAGTGGCTGAGGTTGCCTGACGTTCCTGTAATCGTCAGCGTGTAAGTGCCGGCTGGAGTGCCCGGGGGACTTACGGTGAGGGAAGCCGTCATGGTCACGCCGGCATAAGAAGCGGAGATAGTGACCGGAGTCGAAGCCGTCACTGAGCTGGTGTTCACAGAAAACGTGGCGCTCGTGGCTCCGGCAGCGACCGTCACGCTCGACGGGACGGTCGCCGAGCCGCTGTTGCTCGACGAGAGATTTACCGTGGCACCGCCGGTTGGAGCGGCTCCGCTGAGAGTCACCGTGCCAGTCGAAGGAGACCCACCCGTGACACTGCTGGGATTGAGCGTGATCGAGTTCAGCGTCGGGCTAGAGGAGGAAGGCATAACCGTGAGGGAAGCCGTCATGCTTATGCCGGCATAAGAGGCGGAGATAGTGACCGGAGTCGAAGCCGTCACCGCGCTGGTGCTTACAGAAAACGTGGCGCTCGTGGCTCCGGCAGCGACCGTCACGCTCGACGGGACGGTCGCCGAGCCGCTGTTGCTCGAGAGATTTACCATGGCACCGCCGCTTGGAGCGGCTCCGCTGAGAGTCACCGTCCCGGTTGAGGAAGAACCGCCGTTCACGCTGCCTGGACTGAGCGTTACCGAAGATAGCACCGGTGATACCGGTCCCGGGACCGTGCCAGAACCGCCGCCGCAAGAATCGTGGCAAAGCGCGACAACCACGACAGCGGTGGCTAGAGCAAGACTCCGCCGCCGGCGCGAAGCAGGGTTCAGGTTCGAACGGATCAACACGAGCAGAAGCCAAGCGATTCCCACGACCAACACCGGGCGGAGGTCCACTCGAGGCCCGGATCGCGGAAAAACCACCGGGGGCGCCACCGCGCGGGGCAGCGTTGTCAAGGTGACCGTGGCGCTTGCCGGGTTCGACCCGTCCAAAACCACCGACGACGGCGACACCGTGCACGCGGCTGCCGAAGGGGCTCCCGTACAACTCCAGTTTACCGTTTGATTGAACCCGTTTGCCGGGGCGGCAGACACCGTGTAATTCGCCGTTGCCCCTGCCGGGATGGTTTGCGTGCTTGGTGCGGCGGAAACGCTGTAATCCGGCGTACCACCCACGCCGGACACGGACTGCAGCGCCGGAACCAGATCGAGCCTCCCGTTGCCCATGCCCGAGTCGGTCAGCGGAGCGGCATGCGCCACGGCGGTGGCAGCTTCCAGCTGATTCATGCTGGCCTTCAGTCCGCGCAACAAGGCCCCTCCGCCCGAGACAAACGGCGCGCTGAACGATGTTCCCCATCCCGAGGCATACGTGTCGTATGGGTAGGTGCTTACGATTGCCTCGCCCGGCGCTGCCACCCATACGATCGCATTCCCGTAATTCGAGAACGATGAACGCGTGCTCTCGGTAGCCGTTGTCGAACCCACCGACGCCACGCCCATCACCACACTTTGCAGTGCCGCGGGAAAAACCGTCTCCTGCGCCCCGTCGTTTCCCGCCGATGAGGCACAGATGGTGCCAAGCTGACTGGCATAGGTGAGGGCATTGGACAATTCTTGCGAGGCGGTCTTGAAATCAAAGCTCATGTTGATCACGTTCGCGTTGTACTTCTGCACCGCGTCATAGATCGCGCGCAAGATGTCGGAGAGTTGGCCGGTCCCATCCGATTTGAATGCCTTCAGAGGTAAGAGTTTGGCGGTGGGAGCCACCAAGTGGACAATGCCCAGCACCATGGTCCCGTGGCCGAATGCCGCGTATTGCGCGTTCGTGTCGAGCACCGCCGCGGTCGATTGATCGAGCACCGCCGCGGTCGATTGATTCACTTGTGCCGGTGCCGGGCAGGTGGCGGAACTGCAGGGAGGAGGTGGGCAGGAGCTAAAAGGACAGGGCGTAACGTCGTTTAATTCAGAACCATTAGGCTGGTTGCGCGTGTAGTCGTAGCCTGGGAGCAGAACACCTCGCAGAGCCGAGTGGTTGGGATCCACTCCGGTGTCGATGTCCGCAACGATTCCCGTCCCGGTCACGTTGAATGTGCTTTGGGCGCTCTGGACTTCCACGATGGTCGACGCCTGCTGATTGGCATAACTGTTCCACACCGTGGTTGTGGAATTGGCAGGGTAGGGCACGGGAGTCCTATCCTGCAGCAGTGTGGCGGGGACGGGTGAGGGTACCAGGAGCGGATCAACCAGGCTGATCACCTGATCCACCTCGGCACTGACGAATCCCACGACCGGTTGGAGGAGCCCCAGAAGGGTTTGCAAGGGAAGCGGTGTGGTCACTAGGAAGAGTTGGCCCAAAGTGCCATCCAATCCTCCGACCAGGGTGCAGGTTGTGGGAAGGAGGCAGAGCGTCTGAAGAGCTTGCAGATTCGTCGTTCGAACGATGACTCCGGTGTCAGCCTTTGTCGGCGCTGCGCACAGGAGGGCGATGAGTATACCTGCCCACCGCATTTGGCGTGTCATCCTGAGGTCTCCCCCAACATGCAACTCCTCGGGCGCGCCCGGGATGGCAGACTTTGTTCTGAGGAACCCCTCTTCTCCAAGAACTAAACTCCGCCTAGAACGGTTACCCTCGAGCCCCCAAAAACCTAGAATCGTTGCCGATCCTTAGCTTCTGGATGGATCGGAGCGGCCGCCTCACTCCGGGCCATGCGCTGCCCGGCGCGTGCGGCTGGCCGCTCCATCCAGTTGGCCCTCGTGATTAAGGGCAGGACTGGATCGGAAAAATAGCAGGTAAATACCGTATTCCTAGTACGAATGCTTCTTTTTGGGAAGGTGCTGATACGCGATCCGTGCACCTAGAAACTTTGGCTTTTCAAACAGAGCGATACGACATGCAAAGTCGTTCGCGCGGCAAGGGTCCGCTTCGTGTCGTTCAAGTTCTCGCGTAGCCGAATCAAAACGGTTGGGATGGTCTCGCCGTCGATGAAGTAGTCCACTGAGGAACGGACGCTCGAATTCCAGACAACGCGATCCGTCGGCGACCTCTGCCGGCTGCCGGGGACGCCCGATGAGAGTTACGCGCTGCTTCCTCGCCGCTGCAGTTGCTCTAGGCGAGCTCACAATCATCCCATGACGTCTCGATGAATCCTCGCGAAATCATGTTCACGCGAACGCCCCTCGGACCAACTTCGCTCGCGAGCCTCTTGTTAGGCGTGTGGAACGTGACTGGGCGATTCCGACTCCTCCGGGTTCAGGGAAGGCAGAAGGAGCTTTGCATCTAGCAGGCAAAAAGGTGTAGGGTATGTGGGGGTCGGCCTCCAAAACCTAAAACTCACAACGCACGGCAGAGATAGCGAATCAATAATGGCAACTCCCATGCCGATCAAAAACGAAGGCGCTCGAATCGCGGCTCTGCAGAGATACGCCATTCTAGATACCGAGCCAGAACAGGCCTTCGATGACTTAGTTTTGTTAGCCTCTTTTATTTGCAATACGCCGATTGCGATGATTTCCCTTGTTGATGAAGATCGGCAATGGTTCAAATCCAAAATGGGGATCTCCATTCCGGAAACCCCTCGCGAAATCGCCTTTTGCGCTACCGCCATTGGGCAATCCGATGTTTTTGTCGTGCCGGATACGCTGAACGATGAACGATTCCGAAACAATCCACTGGTAACGTCTGAACCAAAGATCCGGTTTTACGCCGGGGCCCCCTTAATCAATGAGGAGGGCTATGCCCTGGGCACGATCTGCGTGATTGACCGGACTCCGCGCCAGTTAGACTCCGGTCAGCAGGCCGCACTTAAGGCCCTCAGTCGCCAGGTGTTGGCTCAAATGGAGTTTCGCCGCAATTTGATTCTGTTAAAGGAAGCTCTAATTGACCGCACGAAAGAAGAGCATGAGCGCCAGCAAGAGCTCTTGAAGCTCCAGCAAACTCTCCTGCGAGTCTTGGGGCTGCGCGGATCTAAGCCATAGCCGATGGCAAGCCCTCTCGGCTCGGCGTGACGCGCAGTGTGGCAGCGATTTTCCTCTTCTGACCGGTACCTTCATCGGAACCGTGATTTTGAGCCGATCATGGCAATTGCCGGACCCACGGTCGGTAGAAGCGGTCCGCCGAGCCCACCTTGCCATCGCCTCTCCATTCCAGACGCGACGGCCACAGGAGCACGACCGGGCCATGCTGTGGATGTTACTTGGGAAGCTTCCCATGCAGACGAAGCAGGTACTCCTTTTCACTCGGAAGGCGGCTCTCGACACGGACCACCTTCACCGATTCGTTTACGTCCGGGTTTTTCACGTAGCCGATGGCGCCGGGAACGTTGAGGACGAACTTCAGTACTTCCGCGGAACTCGGCAATGCTTTTGGCGCAGCATGGATTTCGCCGGTGAACATGCCATGCAAGAAATAATTGATGAAGTCTTTTTCGCCCATCTGGTAAATCTGCGCGAGCACCGCCTGGCGCTCCGAGTTTCCGGGCTCGAGCATGACAACGGTGATGCGGCGGCGGTTGGACCAGTGCGTTTGCTCTCCCAGGAAAATCTTGCGCAGCTCCGAGAAGGAGAGGTTCTCGACCGGATTCGTGCGATTGACGACGATCGCGAGTGAATCATCGGCAGCAGCGTGGCTTTGCGGAGCGAGTCCCGGGGACAGGCCAGCTGAAAGCAAGACGGCGGTGGCAGACAAGAAAGACAAAACGCTCAAGCGAGACGACATGGTCACACCTCTAGAACGTGAAACCGGTCTGGAGGGCTACGGTGTGAAAGGCGCGATCGCCACGCAACATCGTGTAGTCATATTGCACTTTCACGGCCACAAACTCACTCATATCATATCGCAATCCAAAAGAAGGACCGTGCTGCAGTCCCACATTGGGCGAGAAGATCGGCTCGTTGGCGGGGGCATTGACGTATTGATAGCGGAAGTAGGGCCGATAGGAACGAAAACGCCTGGAGATTTGGGAATAAAAACCCGGAGTGTTGAAGACCCGCGGCATGCCTCGGGGCGCGTTACGAATGAGCAGCGCTTCGTTCAACCACTCGAAGTCCAACCCGGTGTACACCGCGTGTGCGGCAAGAATGGTTTCATCGATTGCTAGAGGCGCCGCGGGAGTCAGGAGGTCGCGATAAGCGGAAAATCCTACCTGCAAACCCCGGATGGCTTCGGGGCGGGCAAAGATCGCAAAGTTTAGGGCTTTGTGTGTGTTGTCATCGACGGTGTTTTGTACAGGTTCGCTGGTTCTGTAGGCGCGACCGTTGCCAATTTCCGCAACGTAATGCAGGCCCAGACTTCCCGAGGGAACTTTGCCGGTTATAGACGCGCCTACGTTGTGGATGGGCAGGATGCCACCTTGATCCTCAAAGGCAAAAAGAAAGGGGCGACCGGTGGCGGTTTGAAACCAAGTGCTGTGGTGATAGGCCGTATTGTAGTAACCGATCGCAGTGTGGTAGCGGCCAACCGAAACGTTGAGGTAGTCGCTGAAGGAGTAGGTAAGCAACATGCGCTCGATATCCACCCCGAAAACGTTGTCGTTGCCAGCCTCGAAGACGACCTCGCTGAGGAACTTGAACTTATCTGATACATCAGAAGTCACAAACAGGTTGACTTGACCGAGGCTGAAAGCGGTGGTGGAGGCGGGATCACCCCTTAGAGTGGTGCCATGGAGGTTGACGTCGCTGTACCCTCTGATCCGCAACAGCGTCCTGTTCAGGTCCATAGGTTCCTGCCCGGTCTGCTCGGCCTGGGGGGCCGGTACCTCTCCTTGCGGGGCCGAGGTAGCAGTAGACGCCGGGGCGGCAGCGGATGGTGGGGCTGGGGCCGGAGCCGGTGCGGATGCGGCAACGGCGCCTCCCGGCTGCGCTTTGGCCAGGGCGGCCTCCACATCTTTGAGCCTGGCCTCCAATTGAACGATTCGCTGCAAGAGCGCCTCAGGCTGCTTATTTGAATCGGAAGGAGCGTCGGTCTGCTGCGCGCGAAGTGGCGGGGTCGAGTTCACCGCCATGAAAAGGAACACTGCAAGCCCTGCGAGTGTTCGACCACGCAGGGTCGTACGCGGCTTTCCCGTCATGGAACACTTCACTTCTACTCGTCCTTTAGATTTTGCGATGCACATTGTCGGTCCTTCCTCGGGCTCGTGACGCCCCCGGGCTTCCACACCGCCAATGGCACAGCCTTAGCCATTTAAGGACCGAGCCAACGTGACGAAGCAGGGCCGGGTTTGACTCGCCTAGATTAGTAGTGACGCTAACATCCACAGATAGGGGACAACTGAAGTGGAAGCTATCGTACTCGGGGAAAAGCTGCAACGAAAATCGCCAATTGCACACTATTCTTCATGAGTAGATCCAAGCCGAAGCGGTAATCGCCAACTGGGATTGACCCTGGTCGCGAGCGGGCCTGGCACCGGATGGCCGGTCCAAGTGCCTCTCCGTTGACTTCGCGCCGTGCTACTCCTAAGATGTCAACTCCATGATAGGTCGAACGTTCTCCCACTTCACAATTGTTGAGAAGCTGGGCGGCGGTGGGATGGGCGTTGTTTACAAAGCGGAGGACACGCGCCTCCGTCGCTTTGTTGCCCTTAAATTCCTGCCGACGGAGCTATGCTCGGATCACCAGGCGATGGCCCGCTTCCAACGGGAGGCACAAGCCTCGTCGTCGCTGAACCATCCCAACATCTGCACGATTTACGATATCGGACAAGAAGATAACCTGGGCTTCATCGCCATGGAGTACTTGGACGGCGTGACCTTGAAACACTTAATTGGCGACCGCGGCCTGGATAATGACACGCTGCTCACATTGGGCATCGAAATCGCCGATGCGTTGGATGCCGCGCACAGCGAAGGGATCATTCACCGCGACATCAAGCCGGCAAATATATTCGTAACTAAGAAAGGGCACGCAAAGATCCTAGACTTCGGGCTGGCCAAGTTAATGCCGGTCAGCTTCAGGGTGGCGCAGCCGGCGGGCGTGGCGTTTGAGGCCACGGAGGCATCTAGCGCTGACCACCTAACCGGTCCGGGCACGGCGCTCGGCACCGTGGCGTACATGTCGCCGGAACAGGCCAAGGGAAAGCAACTGGATGCGCGAACCGATCTGTTCTCCTTCGGGGCGGTCCTGTATCAGATGGCTACGGGGGCGATGCCGTTTCGCGGAGATACTTCCGCGACGGTTTTTGACGCGATTCTGAACAAGCCACCCACGCGGGTGCTGCGCATCAATCCAGATCTGCCGCCTAAGCTGGAAGAAATCATCTTCAAGGCGCTGGAAAAGGACCGCGAATTACGTTACCAAGTGGCGTCGGAAATGCGCGCGGACCTAAAGCGGCTGAAGCGCGAGACCGATTCAGGGCCCTCGGCAGAAGCGGTGGCGAGGGCTTCCGCGATTGAGCCCTTGCCGGCAGGGCCGGCGGCGGTCCATCAGTCGGGCAGTTCCGCGGTCATCGAAGCGGTAAAACTTCATAAGGTAAGAGCTGCGGGAATTGCGGGGGTGGCGCTCCTGGTATTGGTCGCAGCGGGGTTCGGAGTGTACTCGCTGTTGCACCACGTGCCGCCTGCCAGTTTCCAGGGATTCACGATCACGCAGGAGACCACGTCTGGGAAGGCGACGCTTACGGCAATCTCTCCCGACGCCAGATACATAATGACGGTGCTCAAGACAAAGGGCCTCGAGAGCTTGTGGCTGCGCAACCTGCCAACAAACAGCGATACACAAGTAATTCCACCGGCGCCGTCTTCCTACAAGAGCCTCACGTTTTCCCCGGACGGCAACTATCTTTATTTCATCAAGGCGGCAGACTCGACAAGCACGAATTTTGATCTGTATCGCGCGCCGGTGCTAGGCGGGACGCCAATAACTGTAGTTCGCGGTATCGACAGCGACATCACGTTCTCTGCCGATGGCCGGCGGATCGCCTTCGCGCGAAGGAACAGCCCGGAGCCGGGCAAATACCAGTTGATGACAACCAATTCAAACGGCGGTGACGACAAGGCTCTGTACGTTGCCAGCCCTGCATCTGAGGCACCTTCGTTCCTAGCCTGGTCACCCGATGGCAAGCACATCGCTTTCCCATTGTTTAACCCCGGCAAGGCGTTAGGTGGCATAGGCTTACTTGAGGTCAAGAGCGGGAATGTCGAGCCTCTCGCAACGTTCGATGACCGGCTAACGCTGGACTTCAAATGGCTGCCAGAGAACCGCGGACTCGTGGCCCTGTACTCGCAAAGAGGACCGGAATATTTTCAGCGGTCGCAGATCGCAGTTATCCCTGAGGGAGCGGACCAATTCGAGCCGATAACGCGGGACACCAACAGCTACGCCACGTTGACACTGTCCGCAGACGGGAAGACGCTGGCAACCGTGCAGACCAAAACGATACACAATCTCTATCTTCTATCGATGGGGGGCAGCCAGCCTGGCGACGCGAGCGCCGTGCTTCCGCCGGGACAATCAGTTTATTCGTTCGACTGGACTGCCGATGGGGGTCTAGCTTTCAGCGACTTTGGCAGCCTGATGCGCATCGACGGCGAACGAAACGCTCCGACACAGTTGGTTGGAGATACCAACGCGGCGATTGTGGACCTGTCGGGTTGTGGCAACCGTTATCTGGTGTTTTCCTGGGCCTTCCACGGAGGCACCAATTCGACGAACATCTGGCGAGCGAATGCGGACGGCACGAGCCCCGTAAAGTTGACCGACGGGAAGGCCGATCGCGCCCCCATTTGCTCAACGGACGAAAAATGGGTTTTCTATCGGGACGAGGTCCTACAGCAAATTTGGCGCGTGCCGGTGGACGGCTCTGGAAAACCAGAGGTGCTTCCGGGAAGCGCAGTTCCGAAGACCTTCCCAATAGGGATGACGCTTAGTCCTTCGCGAGATGGGAAACGGATGGCTTTTGTCGTGGCGACCGTACCCACTCAGGAGGATCCCTACCCTCAATACAAGATCGCACTTCTCGACCTCGCGGCGAAGGCGGGGCGCCCGGAGCTGATCGATGCCGATGAGCGACTCTCGGTTGGAGGATTGAGCTTTACGCCAGACGGAACGGCAGTAGCCTATCCCATCCGCGAGAACGGAGTAGATAACATTTGGGTGCAGCCGCTGAATGGTTCAAATGGCAAGCGAATCACTGCGTTTGACTCGGAGCAGATTCTGAATTTCCATTGGTCCCCCGACGGCCGAAAGCTGTGCGTGCTCCGCGGCCACACGGACTCCGATGTGGTACTAATCCGGGATTCCTCTTCGTGAGGCACGAGCTAGGAATAGGCCGTTCCTCGTTCATCAAGTCTTTCTCCAAGCGTTATGTCGTTGTTGCAGGGCCAGGGCGTTGCCCGTGATGCGGGTAATGCGAGAAATCTCCTCCTGCGCCTTGCCGGTCAGCTCTCTCCTTTCGTCGTCCGGGGCGCTGCGTTCCAACTGGCCGACCAGCCTTACCAAGGCGTCCAGGGCCGTTTCAATCTCGCGCGCCATGGTGGTCGCCAGCGTGCTGGTGGTCCCGAGAAGCTCCGCCCGCCGCAGCGCTTCAGCGAGCTCAGCATTCAATTCTTTGACTCGCTCTTCCGAACGCTTGCGTTCTGTCACGTCGCGAACGGCGCAAGTGACGTAAAGTCCCTGGGCTGTCCGCAATGGGCTCAGACTGATCTCAGCCGAAAACTCAGTCTGATCTTTGCGTCTTCCGTAAAGGTCCAAGTCGCGCCCCATAGGACGCACGCGCGGCTCGGCAAAGAACGATGCGCGATCCTTCAAGTGCGCGCGGCTGAATCGGGATGGAATCAGAACCTCGACAGCCTGCCCGATCAATTCCTGACGACTGTACCCGAATAGGATCTCCGTTTGAGAATTAACCGCGGCGATCCTTCCTTCGGCGTTGACAATCACTATTCCGTCGGGCATCGAATTCAGTAGGTCAATAGGGTTGGGCAGCACCCACTCGGGCGCACTGCCCGCAATGTGGCTGGCAAGTCGGCGTAAAAGGCTCATATCGAGGTCCCTACAAGTGGTTGGCCGCCTTATCCCGGATAGCAATTCTTATGATACACGCCTGGCTGCGTTTGAGCTTTGCAAATTCGATGCGGAAGAAGAGACGAATTCCTTTGGCTAACCCTGGCTTTTCCGCAGGCCACGATCGAGCGTTTTGAGCACGAAGTTCCGCGGGCCGGGCACTTCCCCTGATTCGGTCACTGCCCGGGCGGCCGTCTAGCGCAACTCGGTCAGCAAGCACACGCAGGTGTTATCGCCACTTGCCGAAGTTTGACGATTCCTGTGTGACCATTCCCGGCTGGTCGGACAATCCTCGTTCGCGGCGCTTAGCTCATGCCATCTCTTGAAAGATCTCCGTGCAAGCCCGCGTTTCACAGGAGGTGCCAATCTCCAATCGATATCGATTCGTCTTAAGGTCTAACGGACTAAACAACAGGAAGGATATTTACCATTGACTCGCAAGCTTTGTAGGCGTATCTAACCATCCGAACTGGCCATTCAACGCACTGGCCCCAAGGAGCTGCCCAACACAAACGCTTCAAATGGAAGATTGCTGTAGTTGTTTCCTCATACTCTTTTGGTTAGCCGTTTTTTGAAGGCCGGGCGCGGTGTATCTCTTCAAAGATGCCAACCCAGGCCGGGGGGGGGCGAATCTTCATCAAGATTAGCGCGGCGGTCGCCCCATCAAGAGGCAGTGACACGCACAGTCGATAGGCATGCCGGAGATTTTCACACTCACTCCGGCGCCGGTTGATTGAGACCGAAAAAGAGTCCTTTCTGGAGAGACATGGATTAAGGAGGGAGTCATGGCTACGAAGAACACCAAAATAGAATTGCCTGGCAGCGAGCGGGCGGCTCTTGCCGGTGCTGTAAGGGTCGGGCCCGCTGACCCGAACGAAATCATAGACGTCACCATTGTGGTTCGCCGCGGTTCGAAAACGTCAGGGCGATTTCCGCTCATCGAAGAACTCGGGAGGACGCCGATCGCAGAGCGGCGCCATTTGACCCGCGAAGAATTTGCAGCCGCGCACGGTGCTCTCACCGAAGATCTCGCGCGCGTCCGTGCATTCGCGGAGGCGAACGGCCTGCGTGTGAAAAGCGAGAGCATTCCGCGGCGCTCGATCATACTCACTGGGCCAGTGAGCGCCTTCAGCCAGGCTTTTGAGCTCGAACTCATTCGTTACAGGCATCCTCCCGGCGAGTATCGGGGGCGAACTGGACGACTGAAAATCCCGGCCGCTCTTGCGGAAGTAATCGAGGGTGTTTTTGGGCTGGACAATCGAAGCCAGGCGCAACCGCATTTCCGGCGCAGACAACACAATTCAGGCGGAAGGCAGCCGCACCTCGGAGGGACATCCTACGTACCGACACAGGTTGCCCAGGCTTACGACTTTCCTACAACGGTGCAAGGTGCGGGCCAGTGTATCGGCATCCTTGAGCTTGGCGGTGGCTTCAATCCCAACGATCTGAATGCTTTCTTTGGAAACCTTGGAATCACGGCGCCGCCAGTGAGTGCCGTGTCCGTGGATGGTGCGGCAAATGCACCAACTGGAGATCCGAACAGCGCCGACGGCGAGGTGGCGCTCGATATCGAGGTTGCAGGTGCTGTGGCGCCGGGCGCCAGCATCGCGGTTTATTTCGCGCCAAACACCGACCAAGGTTTTCTCGATGCTCTGACCACAGCGATTCATGACACTACAAACAATCCATCGGTGATCTCGATCAGTTGGGGAGGACCTGAGAATGAGTGGACTCAGCAGGCCATGATGGCGTTTGATGCGGCATGCCAGGATGCCGCCACCCTCGGCGTCACAATCTGCACTGCCTCTGGCGACAACGGCGCGACCGATGGCGCGACAGATGGTCAACTTCATGTTGACTTTCCCGCGTCTAGTCCTGCCATCCTTGCTTGCGGTGGCACTACTCTGGACGCCACGGGCAACCAGATCAAGGATGAGGAAGCTTGGAACGAACTTGCAACCGGGGGCGGTGCCACGGGGGGCGGCGTGAGCCAGGTATTCGCGCTTCCCTCCTGGCAACAAAACGCAGGTGTGCCCAAGGCTCCCAATGGAATGCTCGGCCGCGGCGTTCCGGATGTTGCGGGGGACGCCGATCCCAATTCCGGCTACCAGATCGTCGTGGACAGCCAGGCGGATGTGGTGGGAGGTACAAGCGCAGTCGCGCCCCTCTGGGCAGGGTTAATTGCACTCCTAAACCAACAGGCCACGCACGCCGTCGGCTACCTTAACCCGCTGCTCTACGCGGCTCCCGTGGAGGCAACATTTCACGACATCAACGTCGGAAATAACGGGGGCTATCAAGCTAGGCCCGGCTGGGACCCTTGCACGGGGCTTGGTACGCCGGATGGCAACGGGTTGATGGTAGCTCTTGCGTCGCCGCAGATGAGCAATGCCGCCCAAGCCGGCAGTAGCGGACCTGTCGAAATCAGGGCACAAAGGCTAAGTGCAAATCTGGGATTCCACGAGACCAAAAAAAAACGTGAATGAGAACGCCGCTCGAATTACGGTCAGCGATGTCCTGCACAATGAGCTACAGCAAATTCGAAGCAGCCGGGTTGAGCGGCTTGAAGCTAAAGAGAATACCCGGGATCCTGCCAACAGCTTGATCGGGCTGGCTTTTTCCGGGGGCGGTATCCGAAGCGCCACGTTTAATCTTGGAATTCTTCAGGGACTCGCGCGGCTCGGCTTGCTGTGCAAATTCGACTATCTCTCCACGGTTTCCGGAGGCGGCTACCTCGGAAGCTGGCTGATGGCATGGATGCACCATCAGAAAATCGGCATCAAGGAGGTGGAAAGGAAACTGGCACCAGCGGCCTACGTGCCTCAGAAAGTAACCGAAGCCCCCGAACTTCGCTTCCTGCGCAATTACAGCAACTATCTGACACCGCGCACCGGCCTGTTAAGCGCGGACTTCTGGGCATTCCTAGCCAGCTACCTTCGAAACACTCTCTTGAACCTGATTATCCTTTTGCTGGCCTTGTTAAGTCTGCTGCTGCTGCCGCGAAGCATCGTGTATCTTCCCCTCGTCCTCGACCGGTTCGACGATTGGGGATATGGTTTGGCCTGGCTGACAGCGAAAACCCCGACCGAGTCCGGTTTTGCGCAGTACTGGGCGCTCGTTGCTGGCTTGGCCTTCGGGCTATTCGGCGTCGTCGGCATGGGCCTGAATCTCTGTTGGGTAAACCCGCCAAAGGGCTCAAAGATCTGCAGTATTGCTAAGCCCTGGGCCATCCAAGCGTTCATCCTGGTTCCCCTGTTTCTCTCAGCGGCTTTGTTCAGTTATGGCTTGGACCAAATCCTCCGCTACGACGTGCCACGGGATTACCTCCTCTTCTGGACCATGTCTATAGGGTTGGGCGCGTACGGCTCCTTTTGGATCATTGCATGCGTGGCGCGATGGCTGGCTCGGCTTCTGGTGTGGCCGAGCTGCAACGGGGGACCGGCGGCCTGGGTGATCCTGCCGACTTCGTTTCTGGCCGGGGCCTCGGCGGTCTCCTGTTTTTGCCGTACGCAATGAGTGCAAATGGACAAACAACTCCCCACGCGGTTATCGGATTGTGGAAAGTGGTGACCTTTGGGGCACCGGGACTCGTCGGATTCATGCTGGTCACCGGGACACTGCATATCGGCTTGATGGGGCGTCAGTGCCTCGATGCGTACCGGGAATGGTGGGCTCGGCTGGGAGGATGGCTGGCCGTTTACGCGTGCGGGTGGGTACTACTCTTTCTTCTGGTTGCTTATATGTCTGCCTGGCTGAACGCGTTTGTGGTTCAAGAGTACGCCAAGCATCACTATAGACTCACCGTCAGTGGCGTGCTCCTGTGGGTCGCCTCGACGGCATACGGTGTGTTGTTTGGCCGAAGTTCGGCAACTGGACTACCAATTCCAGATGCTCCCTTGAAGAAGAAGATACCTCGCTGGGCGGCGCGGGCGACTCCCTATATGTTCATCCTGGGGTTGCTCGTCGGGTTGTCTGTGCTCTCGGCGCGGGTGGCGGCCGTGCTCTATGGCGAGCCCTTCACGTTTAGCGCGGCTAGTGATTACGTAGATCTCAAGGTAGCTTTTGCCTGGATAGGTTTTGCTGGTGCGGCGCTACTGCTTTCCTGGCGCGTGGACATCAATGCCTTCTCGACGCACTTGCTATACCGGAACCGGCTTGTGCGTTGTTACCTCGGCGCGTCGGTCCCCGGTCGCCAGGAACAGCCATTTACTGGCTTTTCCGCGGAAGACGATTTGCCGCTTTCCTCGCTGCAAATCCCTTTGACCAGCTCCGAATCGGAATTGAAAGCGCGTCCTGTCGTGCTTTTGAATGCCAGCGTGAACGTGACCCGAGGGAATGAGCTCGGGCTGCAGACGCGAAAGGCTCGATCCTTTATATTCACTCCAGTTCATTCAGGGTACACCCGGCCATTGCCGGGAAGGCTCGAGCAGGAAAGCCTGTTTTCGGAGACGGCACGAGCGGGCGTCGAGAAGCCGGGCACCGAGAACGGATTAAGTTTGGGGACGGCAATGGCGATCTCCGGTGCCGCGGCCAGTCCCAACATGGGCTTTTATTCTGAACCGGCTCTCGCCTTCCTGATGACCCTGTTTGACGTACGCCTAGGGTGGTGTCTTGCAAATCCAGGGAAGGAGAAGTGGGTGAGAGGCAGCCCTGACGTGGGTTTCTTGTGTCTTTTGCGAGAACTCTTCGGCGCGGCGAGCGATGAGAGTAAATACGTCTACTTGTCTGACGGAGGTCACTTCGAGAATCTGGCAGTGTACGAACTCGTGCGCCGGCGGTGCAAGTTGATTGTTGCTTGCGACGCTTCGTCCGATTCGGGTTACAAGTTCGCCGATCTTTATAATGCCATGGAACGCTGCCGGATTGATTTTGGCGTGGAGATTACTCGGATGACATGGCACACCGTGCCACAAAACGGACACGTCAGCCAACACTTCGACCTTTGCAGAATCCGTTACACCCCTGGCAACGACAGCGATGACGGCGTGCTTCTGTATCTCAAGCCGGCGCTGAAAGGGGACGACCCTGAGGATTTGCTTGGATACTGCAGAATTAACCAATCCTTTCCTCATGATTCCACGGCGGACCAGTGGTTCGACGAAGAGCGATTCGAGAACTATCGCAACCTCGGCTACGTCAGTGCACTCGCAGCGGAAAAGGAATTGCGCGATAAGATAGCAGACGTGCCAGCCTGAAAGGCGAACAAGCAGCAATGCGGAGCATATTCGCCATCACCATGAACACAGCCTGCTCATCGTGTGGCTGCTGACCTGCTTGCCTCTAACACTAGAGCGGCTCTACCGCCTGCGCTACCTGAATCGTGGTTTACATTCCGTGCGCACCGCGATCGATTTGCGAAAATGGACCCACCCGCAGGCCGCCCTCGCCAAAGCGTTCAGCCCCTCCAAAATAATTCCTCTAAGCTACCGGGCGCCAAGTATCCGAAATTGCTGTGACGGCTGTGATCACAGCCGCGGTTGTGAAACGGGCACCTGAGTATTTGCAGAACAGACGCAAGTCGCGTACTATCTATGGCGCGGGGTGGAGCAGCCTGGTAGCTCGTCGGGCTCATAACCCGAAGGTCGTCAGTTCAAATCTGACCCCCGCAACCAATTGTTAGTTTAGATACAACGGCTTAGGAGGCTCCACTCCTGAGCCGTTTTCTTTCAGGGCCCAACTGGGTCCAAAACTCCCCAAACTGCCTTGCCAAGTTGCGCCGCGATGCGCTTTCCATCCTCGCTAATCACATGAGTATAGATTGAGCATCTGCCTTTTAGGCAGAATGCCACAGGTTTGAGTCTCGCCGGCCGCGCCCTCTCATTGAACTGAAAAGAGTAGCGGGAAGCGCTCTTCACCGTCGACCTTCTGCACAAAAAACAGATGCTCATAATTCAGTAGTAAGTCTGCCCTCCCAAGCAGGCGCACTCGCTGAGTTTGCGTGTTCTGGGATTTTGGTGCGATTGCAGCGGTCTGTGCAACCCGTGCTTTCTTTGTCGAGGAGGAAGCGGTTACAGTCCGTCTCGCAGACGTGAGACAGACGTACGGAAAGCCGACCTTTGGACCAAGTGCTTTTGGACATCGCCTGCTGGAGATGACTACGGTCACTCTCAAAACGAAGCTTCAGCTATTCAGGAATACAGCTTCGCGTAGATTCCAAGCCTTCTAATTCGGTATATGAGTGTAGTTCGGCTGATACCCAATCGGATTGCAGCGCCATCCGTACCGCCTACGCGGCCCTTGCACGCGGTAAGCGCCTGTATGATTTCCTCGCGCTGCTTCCTTTCGTACTCCTCAGCGCCGGCGTTGATATCAGGTCCTGAGCTGAATGCTTTGCGAGCCGCTCGCTTCTTGTTCACGACGGCATCTACCGCCATCTCGGTTTCTGTCTTTCGCAGTTCTGCGAGCGGTACTTCGAGTGCCTTGCCGCGCGTCAGGATGACTGCGCGTTCGATGAAATTCTCCAATTCGCGGATATTCCCGGGCCATTCCCAAGCCGTGAGTCCCTTCATCACTGCAGAAGGTACCGAT